>BNJT01002545.1_pt1 | contig 140928 bp, 199 predicted proteins | sample 8540491 | NCBI WGS metagenome assembly BNJT01 (sample SAMD00202455, study PRJDB9452) | human saliva metagenome | host: Homo sapiens
TCATTGACGAGGCCGGGGCTGGGTTGTGCCTCCTGCCTGGCGGTGGGGAGTAGCCGAGCCGCTCCTGAGGAAACGGACTACTGCTTGTCGGTGTCGACGTCGGCTTCCGCGCTCGCAGGGGGCACTCGTCAGGGGCGTCCGACTCCTCTTTGGGATCGCTGGAGGTTCTCGCTGTCGACAGGCTCAACGGTGCTGGCAGGGGCGCTCGACACGGCAGTATTTTTGAGGGCCTGCCGAGCGGATCGTCTCGCGGATCCCCCATGCGACGAAGGCAGCGAACAAGTGGAAGGGCATCAATGAAGTCACGAGCCACCAGTCGGACCCGCTGTCGGCGATGCCAGACACCAGTCGCCCGAACCACCACAGGATGGGTACGTCGGTGAGGACAGCACCCACGATACGGAGCTCTGAGGCGCGAGGTCAAGCCTCTCACGCCCCTGCGTTGCGGTGAAATTAGCTCGTGCTTCTTCAACTCCGGCCCCGGCCTCATTCAAGGATTGACGAGGTCGGGGCCGGGTTCGCGATCGCCTGGTGGCAGGGAAGTAGCCGAAAGCCGCTCCCGAGACAACGACTACTGCTTGTCGGTGTCGACTTCGGTGACCGTGGTTGTGTCCGTCGGGGCGGTTGCAACGTTGGAATCGCCGGGTTCTCGGTTTCAGCCGGATCGGCGGGAGTGTCAGAGGCGCTGGGCGTCGCAGTGACTCGTGAGGCTCAACCAGCGGAAGAACTCGCGGAGTACCCACGCGCACAAGGCAGCGATGAAGTGGTAGCGCAACCACCCGGTCGCGAGCCCCCACCTGAGGCCGTTGAAAGAATAGCCCATCAGAACTCCCAAGAACCACAGGGCCGCTACGTCGGAGAATACGGCCCCCACGATGACGACAGGCTTCCACCATCCGGCCTTCTCGAGGAACTTTCGGGTGATGGCTATCAACACCTGGAAGAAGGTGAAGATGCCCATGAAGCCATAGAAGTACATGAGATACATGTCCATGGCATAGGAGACCGAGAATCCGGCCAGGAAGATCACGTGGAGGACCAGGTATCGGACGATGAACGTCATGATGCCTCGTGGGTCCCTCGATTTTTGTCCTTCCTCCATCTGCGTCTTCAGAGCTGGTGGGGTTCTCCGTAACAGCCGGATCAACGGCATCGACAGGGGCGCTGGGCGTAGCGGCGTCTCGTGGGCTCAACCAGTAGAAGAACTCGCGGAGTCCCCCACGCGCACAAGGCGGCGACGAAGTGGTAGGGGCAGCCACTGGGTCACGAGCCCCCAGCTGGGGCCGTTGGATAAACCGCTCACCAGCCATCCCAAGAACCACAGGACTGCCACGTCGGAGAATACTGCCCCCACGAACGCGACAATCTTCCACGATCCGGCCTTCTCGAGGAACTTTCGGGTGATGGCTATCAACATCTGGAAGAAGGTGAAGAAGCCCAGGAAGCCAAAGAAGTAGATGAGGGCCAGGTCCGCGTAATAGGAGACCGGGGAGCCCGACCAGGAAGATCACGTGGAGCGCCAGGTACCGGACAAAAAGTTAATAATCCCTCGAGGGTCACGCTTATCTGTCATGCCCCCATCCTAACGGGGTTCCAGCTGCGAGGTCCACCCTTCAAGCCTCTAGCATCACGGCGATACTAGCCCGTCCTGCTTCCAACCCCGGCCCCGTTGATCAATGAACGAACGCGGTCACAGGGCCGCTCAAAGGCTCCTATACTGTCCTCATCCGCCACAAAAGAGCAAGGCCGCTCAATGCAGCGCAGGATCAGACGAGCGTGGCGTTGAGCGGGAAAAGCGAGGATGAACGATGTCGTCCACCGACCAATACCTGGAGTTCGTGCTTGACCTGCTGGGCGAGCTGGACGATGTGGCGCACCGCAAGATGATGGGCGAATCGTCCTCTACTACCGGAGCAAGGTCGTGGGTGGCATATACGACGACCGCTTCCCTGCTCAAGGTCACGCCCGCCTCTGAACGGCTTCTGCCCGAGGGCCCCACGCACCATCCCCTACGAGGGAGCGAAGGAGATGCTCCTCGTTGAGATAGAGGACCGCGACGCGCTGTGCGACGTAGTCTCAGCCATGTGGGAGGAGCTACCTGCGCCGAAGCAAAGGAAGAAAAAGTAGACGCGGCCCCGGCCTGTGACGACGAGGTCAGGGGCCAGTTTTCGCTTTTCTGGAGGCAGGGGAATGGTTGAAGCCGCTCCTGAGAAAACGGACTACTGCTGGTCGGTGTCGGTGTCGGTGTCGGTGTCTGCTTCCGCGCTCGCAGGGGTGGCCGTCGGGGCGTCTGCATCGTTGGATTCGCCCGGGTTCTCGGAAGTGTCCGGCTCGGCGGAACTGGCAGGGGCGCTGGGCATGGCAGTTTCTTGTGGGCTCGACGAGTGGAAGATCTCGCGGAGACCCCACGCGAAGAAGGCGGCGACGAAGTGGTAGGGCAGCCACGCAGTCACAAGCCACCATTCAGAAGAGCCGTCAATTGTGCCTTCCAGCATGCTACCCAGCCACCACAGGACCGCCACGTCCGGACAATACGGCCCCCCGCTATCGCGACAGGCTTCCACCATCCGGCCTTATCGAGGAACTTTCGGGTGACGGCTATCAACACCTGGAAGAAGGTGAAGAAGCCTATGAAACCAAAAGAAATAGAAGAGGGCCAGGCCCATGGCATAGGGAGAGCGAGAGGCCGACCAGGAAGATCACGTGTAGCACCAGGTACCGGACAAAAGTTAACAATCCCTCGCGGGTCACGCTTATCTGTCATGTCCCCCATCCTAAAGGGACCCACAGCTATGACAGCAAGTTCCCCACGAACTTCGTGAACATGGAGTGCGTATGAATGCTGCGCGAGGTGAAGCCCCGTCCCCGAAGAAAACGACGCAGCAGTACAGTAGAAGCATAGCCAACACCGACTCCCAGCCACTCACCCTGCGCTGCATCCTCCTCGTCATCGCGACTGGCGTCGGTGCGGGCTTCCTCTCCGGACTCTTCAGGGGTGGGAGGCGGCCTCGTCATCGTGCCCGCCCTGATGGCCGTCCTGGGCATGGATCAGCGCCGAGCCTCAGCCACATCGCTCGCCGCCATCATCGTGACCGCCGCCGTCGGATCGGGCACCTACGCCCCTGCACGGCGAGGTCTCCTGGGCGGGCGCCGCCCTCCTCGTCGTCGGCGCGCTCGTCGCTCCCCAGATCGGCGTGTGGCTCCTGCGCCGCCTCCCCGCGCCCGCCCTGCCCTGGATCCTCATCGGCTTCACCGTTTTCGTCATCGTCTCCCAATACCCTGCACGTCCCCACGTGAGGGAAGCGTCTCGCTGACCCCGGCCTCGTGCACCCTCATGATCCTGGTGGGCCTGTGCGCGGCATCCTCTCCGGCCTGGTTGGCGTGGGCGGCGGATCTGTCATTGTGCCCCGGCATGGAGCTCGCCGTCGGCGCCGGAGACCTGATCGCGCGCGGCACGTCCCTCCTCGTCATGATCCCCACCGGTATCGCTCAGCACCGTCACCAACCTGCGCCACCGCATGGTCGACCTGCGCATCGGCCTCATCGTGGGTGCCAGCGCTGCGGCCATCGCACCCGTAGGACGCCTTGCCGCCACACTTGTGTCCCCGAGCGTGGGCGCGATCCTCTTCAACATCTTCCTGCTGACCATCATCGCCTCGACGATCGTGAAGATGCGCCGGAATGCACGCGCCCAGGGCTAAACGATTCCGTGCGGAATGGCGGGGTTAACGTGCGAGGTTTCCCCGTGTGATCAGGGAAGGCGTCTGCCGAACCAGCCACTACCGTGGTCACCTAGAAATTTCGCATGCAATTCCCAACCACTGCTTCGTGGGCGCCATTAGAAAACCGCGTCATTCCAACGATCCGATTTCAAAAGTCAAAACAGTTGAGAGGGAATTGCATGCGAAATTTGGGGAAGCGGAGAGACCCCGTCGGAAAAACCAGGCGCGACAGTGGCGCTGGCGTCCAACACAAACGGCCCCGGCCTCATACGAGACCGGGGCCGTGCTCAACCGCTAGCGCGCCTGAAGCGGATCACTCGTCGGCGGCGCTGGGGTGCGTCATGTCGGCGGGAACGACCCACGCGTCGAACTCCTCGGCCGTCAGGAAGCCCAGCTCGAGGGCGGACTCGCGCAGCGACAGGCCCTTGTGATGCGCGTTCTTCGCGATCTTCGAGGCCTTGTCGTAGCCGATGTGGCGGTTCAGGGCCGTCACCTGCATGAGGTTGATGTCCAGGTTGTGCTGGATCTTCTCGTAGTTGGGCTCGATGCCGTAGGCGCAGTTCGTATCGAAGGACACGCAGGCGTCGCCCAGCAGGCGGATGGACTCCAGGACGTTCCACGCCATGACGGGCTTGAAGACGTTGAGCTGGAAGTTGCCCTGCGGTAAGCGAAGCCGACCGTCGCATCGTTGCCGAACACCTGAGTGGCGACCATGGTCATGGCCTCGCACTGGGTCGGGTTGACCTTGCCCGGCATGATGGACGAGCCCGGCTCGTTCTCGGGGATGATCAGCTCGCCGATGCCGTTACGCGGGCCGGAGGCGTACCAGCGCACGTCGTTCGCGATCTTCATGCAGGGGCGTCGGCCAGGGACACGCAGCGCGCCCGAAACCAGCACCAGCGCGTCGTGCGCGCCCAGGGGCGGCGAACAGGTTGTCGGCCTGCGTGAACTCGATGCCCGTCTCCTCGGAGATCTTCTTGGCGGTGAGCTCACCGAACTTCGGATGAGCGTTCAGGCCGGTGCCCACGGCGGTGCCGCCGATGGCGAGCTCGCGCGCACGGGTGTCGGCGTACTCGATGCCATCGAGGGCGAAGTCGATCTGAGCAACCCAGCCGGAGATGACCTGGCCCAAGCGGATCGGGGTGGCGTCCTGCAGGTGGGTGCGGCCCACCATGATGACGTCCTCGAACTCCTTGGCCTTCTTGTCCAGGGTGTCACGCAGCTGGCGCACGCGCGGGTACATGTCGTGCAGCTCGGAGACGACCGCGATGTGCATGGCGGTGGGGAACGTGTCGTTCGAGGACTGGCCACGGTTCACGTGATCATTGGGGTGGACGGGAGCCTTGGAGCCCAGCACGCCGCCCGCGATCTCGATGGCGCGGTTGGAGATGACCTCGTTGGCGTTCATGTTCGACTGGGTGCCCGAACCGGTCTGGAAGACGACGAGGGAAGTTGTCGTCGAGCTTGCCGGAGATGACCTCGTCGCTAAAGCCTGCGCGATATAGTCCGCGATGTCGGTGGGCAGCTCGCCCAGCTCGGCGTTGGCCAGGGCCGCGGCCTTCTTCAGGATGCCAAGGGCGCGCACCATCGGGCGGCCCCACACGAAGGTGTTGCGTCCAATGTCGAAGTTGTGCAGCGAACGCTCGGTCTGAGCGCCCCAGTAGCGGTTCGTGGCGACCTCAACGGCGCCCATCGAGGTCGGTTTCGGTACGGGTTTCTTGTGCCACAGGTGGCTCCTTCGCGTAGAGCTTACGTACCCCTCTAGGGATAGCGCCGCCCGCGGGTTGAGGCGTGGGGCACTCGTCCTGGTCGCGTCCTAGTCGCGCGCGTGGGCCCTCGAGATCAGCGCGGTGCAGCAGCCACCAGGCGCAGGCACACGACAGGGCGACGAGCGAGGCGCCAGCAGGAAGGGGGACAGAGGCATCCAGCCGTACAGGGGCCGTGGCGCTCACAGGCGCGACGATCCACGTGATTGCGCCGGTCGCGTTGATGACGTAAGCGATGCCGCCCTGCTCGCGCGCGCTCACCGCCGGGGACGCGCCCGCCCGAGTAGCCGGGGAGGCCATGCCCGAGGCGACGCCCATCGCGAAGGTCGAGACTGCCAGCGCCCACAGCGACGGCGCGATCGTCAGGGCACGCGAGGGGCCCCGAGGGCGAGCGTCATGCCGACGCGCAGCAGCGTGCGCGGACTCCACCCCAGGCGCGGCACGACGATCAGCTGCATGAGCATGGCTCCGGCGGCGTTGGCCAGCAGCATGAGGGCGGTGACGGAAACGGCGGGCGCGGGCTGAAGTCCACCGCGGTCCTGGACGAGGAAACCCATCGTGATCTGAACGACGCCGTTCGCGAAGTAGATGCCGAAAACCGAGGCGATCCACGGGGCGATGCGCCGGTCGGTCCACCGCACGCGTGGGGGCGCAGTTCGGCGGTGGCCGTCGCCGCGCTCGCGGTGTTCGTGTCCGCCGATTCCGTCGACGAGGCCGGGGCCGCCTGCTCGGGTTGCGTGTCCTTGGCCGTCAGGCGGGGTGAGGCGCCTCCTCGGGCGCGTGGAGGCTCCGTCGCGGGGCAGCCAGATGAGAGCGATGGCCAGCGCGATGAGGACGAAGATCGGGGTGGCGTGCACGGGGCCGAAAATCCACCAGGCACCCAGTGCCGAGGGAGACGAGGGAGCCGATCATGACGGACAGGGTTGATCGCGCCGGAGAACGCGGACGTGCCGCGCACGCGCGAGGCCTCGTCGGGGGGTTACCTCGGCGACGAGGCCTGGCCCGTCGGCGGGATTGCCGCGACGGCCGCGCCGAAGAAGGGGCCGCGCGCCGCCATGATGGCGCCCGCCGCGAGAAAAGCGCCGATGTAACCGGCCGCGCGCGCCCACGGCCGCCGAGAAGAGTGCACCCGCCGTGAGCGCCAAGAACAGTGCCAGCAGGATGACGCGTGGCGTCCCCAGGCGATAGAGCGGCGCCCCCAGAACTGGCTGAGCGCCGTCACCGCGGCGGCCGCCAAGGAAACGGCCGCGCCCACGATCCACTCAGGGCAGGGTTCAGGGCGCGCGACAGGGGAGCGATCGACACATTGAGCATGTTCTGCGCCGTGTACGTAAACAGCGCGATCGCCACGAGCGCGCGCAGCGTCGGATTCGTCAGCAAAGGTGATGAGGGCACAATGCATCCTACGACGAGGCCCCGCGCGATGCGCGGGGACCTTGCCAGACGAACGTCATAACGGGGGGCGGTGCTTAGCGCTGCACCCAGGTGCTCACCTTCCAGCGAGCATCGCCGGAACGCTCACGCCACTCGGCGTCGCTGCGCTCCACATCCAGGCGCCACAGCGCCGGATCCAGCGGCGGCGCATACACGAAGGTCGACCCCTCGGGAGCGCTCGCGGCCACGTCAGCTCGGGTCGGTCACCACGGCCTCGTCCAGGAGGAAGGGTCTCCGCGTACAGCTGAGCCCGCCCGTGATCCAGATGTAGGGGGCGTCCGTGCGCGCCGTTTCCTCGCGTGCGATCTGAAGCGCCTCATCGACGGAGGAGACGACGAGCGCCCTCGGCTTCGTACCTGGGGGTACGGGTGATGACGATGTTCGTGCGGCCCGGCAGGGCGCGCCCGAGAGCCTCCCACGAGCGGCGGCCCATGATGATCGGGCAGCCCATCGTGGAGTCATGAAGTGCCGGAAATCAGCGGGGAACATGCCGGGACATGGCCGTGCCAGTCCCGATGATTCCGTTGCAATCCTGCGCCCAAATGGCTCCCAGCTTCGTCATACCGCGACCGGAGCCTTGATCGTGGGGTGATGCTGGTAGTCCGTCACCGAAATGTCATCGAAGGGTACTCGAACATCGAGGGGACCTTCGCGAGCTCAGAGCGCGGGAACGGGTACGGCTCGCGGCTCAGCTGCTCGGTCACCTGCTCCCGTGTGGTTGGAGTAGATGTGGCAGTCCCCGCCCGTCAAATGAAGTCGCCGACTTCCAGGCCCCGCCTGCTGGGCGAACATGTGGGTGAGCAGCGAGTAGGACGCGATGTTGAAGGGCACGCCCAGGAACATGTCCGCGCTGCGCTGGTAGAGCTGCAGCGACAGGGCGGCCGTCAGCCACGTACAGCTGGAAGAACGCGTGGCGGGGCTCGAGCGCCATCTGCGGCAGATCGCCGACGTTCCACGCGGATACCACCATGCGGCGCGAATCCGGGTTCGTCTTCAGCGTCTCGAGGACCTGGGAGATCTGGTCGATATGCCGACCGTCCCCGGCGTTCCACGAACGCCACTGGACGCCGTACACCGGGCCCAGCTCGCCGTCCTCGTCCGCCCACTCGTTCCAGATGCGGATCCCGTTGTCCTGGAGCCAGGACACGTTCGACGAAACCCGACAGGAACCAGAGGAGTTCGCCGACCACCGACTTGAGGTGCACACGCTTCGTCGTGATCAGCGGGAAGCCCTTGGACAGGTCGTAGCGCAGCTGCCCCCCGAACATCGAGCGAGTGCCCGTGCCGGTGCGGTCACCCTTGGGGGTGCCCTCACGCATAATGCGCGCCAGCAAGTCCTCGTACTGGCGGTCGACGACGCTCACGTCAGTCGATCCGCTCGTTCGTCCACGTGTGCGAGGCCGGCAGAGCCTGGTCGACGACCGAGTGCTCGATCGTGCAGTTGCGCTTGATTGCGGCATCGGCGCGACGCTTGAGATCCTCGATCTCCTCGTCGGACAGGGCAGACATGTCCTGGACCAGCTCGACGTCCACGTGCGTGAAGCGATCATTCTGCTGGTCGTAGTCGGCGGACACGCCGACGAACTGCTCGAAATCGTCGCCCAGGCGAGCCGCCATGCGGGCATCCGAGCTCATCGCGTTGCAGCCCGCGATCGCGAGCTTGAGCAGGTCACCGGGGGAGAAGAGGCCGGGGCCATGGCCGATGCGGATCTCGGCGCCGTCCTGGTTGCGGGCGACGTACTGACGCACGCCCGTACGCTGCATGTACAGAGACTTAGGGGTATCACTCATGGCACCTATTGTGGCGCGAAAAGACCCCGCCCGCCCGAAATGCAACGCCGGGCGGGCGGGTTTTCCTGCAAGCGTAGCGAAGGTTCAGCGATGCTCCTCCAGCCAGTTGGCGGCCAGCGCCTGCTCGCGCTCCACGACGCGGCCCAGGTGAGCCACCGCCTCCTTCTCAATGCGACCGCCCAGCAGCGGCACGCGCACCGACACGTTGCCGGTCACGTTGCGAACACTTCCCGCCTCGACCGGAGCCAGGGTGGACGTGGCCTCGACGGACACCCGGGGCGCCGTCCACGGTCACGGACGTGCGCGATGTCGCCCCGGCCTCGTTCGTCGTCCACTCCTCGGTGAAGGAGATGCGCAGATCGGACTTGACAAAGCGCGCGGCCGCCGCCGGAATCAGCTCGGGGCGCACGGTGCCCGCAGATGATACGCGCTCACCCTCCACCGACACGGCCTGGGGAGCCCTCCACGACAAACTGGCCGAAGCGTCGCTCCAGGTAGGCGGGGGTCAGGTACATGGCGACTACCTCCTCGACCGTGCCCGGATACGAAATAGACTGCGTGAACTGCATGGCTCTCCTTGCGAAAAAGCGGCGCCGAAGCGTGTCCCGGCGCTCATTTACAACTAAGGTCCGCCCTCGCGGCCCCTCTCCCTTTAGAGTAGATGCATGCGTAGTCTCATGCAGTTAGCTGAAGAAGCTTCTTCGACGCCGTTGTCGGAGCAGGACATCGATTGGCTGCACCTCCTCCTCGCGGACTGGCGGGTGCTCGCCGACCTGGCGGCAGCCGACCTGGTTCTGTGGCTGCCCGCCGACGACGGACGCTTCATCGCGGCCGCCCACTGCCGCCCCGCGACCTCGACGACCGTTCACGTGGACGACATCATCGGCCTCCACCTGCCCGCCGCACGCGAAATCGACCTGCGGCGCGCCCTGCAGACCGGGCGGGTCGTGCGCTCGCCCGCCGCTCCGCTGGTGGCACCTACTCGATGATGGAAACGTGCGTGCCCGTGTGCCGCGACGGGCGCATCATCGCCGTCGTCACGCGCGAGGCCAACCTGTCGAGTCCGCGTCTGTCCCTCGGATTCGAGGGATGGACCGTTGCAGCAACCGACACCCTGTGCCAGATGATGGCGCGCGGCGAATACCCTACGACTCGACCCCGCAGGTCACCTCCACGGCGTCCCGCGAGTCCTCGACGGCGCCGTCCTGCCTGGATGCGGAGGGCCGCGTCCAGCACGCGACCCCCAACGCCGTGTCGTGCCTGCGCCGCCTCGGCATCCGCACGCACGTGACCGGCAGGTCCTCGCTCAGGGAGATCACCGAGGTCATCGGCGACGGCACCCTCATCGAGGAATCCATGGCGGTCGTCGTCATGGGCCGAGCCTCCTGGCGCGTCGAGATTGCAGCGCGTGCATCCACCGTCAGCATGCGCGCCCTGCCCCTCGTCAGCGGGCGTAAGCGCCTGGGCGCCGTCATCCTGACGCGCGACGTCTCCGAGGTTCACCGCCACGAGCAGGAGCTCATGACGAAGGATGCGACGATCCGCGAGATCCACCACCGCGTCAAGAACAACCTGCAGACCGTGTCCGCCCTGCTGCGCCTCCAGTCGCGCCGCTCCTCCGAGGAAGCGGTCAAGGTGGCGCTCGCGGAGGCCGAGCGCCGCGTGCAGGCCATCGCGACCGTGCACGCCGCCCCTGTCACAGAACGTGGATGAGTCGGTCGACTTCGACGAGGTCGCACGCACGATCGTGCGCATGGTAAGCGCGATCGCGTCCACGGACCATAGCGTCGAGGTCATCACGACCGGCAGCTTTGGCACCATTCAGGCCGATCAGGGCTCAAGCGCTGGCGACCGTCCTCAACGAGCTGGTCGCCAACTCGGTCGAGCACGGCCTCGCGGACCGCGACGGCCTCATCGAGGTGCGCGCCGAGCGCAGAGGGCAACGTCCATGACCGTGACCGTCGCAGACAATGGTGTGGGCTTCGTGCCGGGCACGCCATGAGCGGCCTGGGCACGCAGATCGTGCATCAGATGGTGCGCGGTGAGCTGGAAAGGTTCGATCGAGTGGACGCCGCGCGAGGCGGGGCACGCTCGTGACGCTCCACGCCAACCTGGACCCCGCCTGATCGGGGCCCTGTGCGGGCGGCGTGAATCATCAGCGAACGAGGCCGGGGATCCATTGTGGATCCTCGGCCTTGATCGTCTGTGCGGCACGTGTACCGCTGTGGCTTGTTAGCAGCCTGCGCGGCGTGCGCGCGCGGCGCAGCGCCCTGAGAGCGGCGTTCTTCTTCACTCATGCCGCCCCACACGCCGGAGTCCTGGTTGTTGTCGATGGCCCCTGCAGGCAGATGCCCACGACCTCGCACTCGCGGCACACGGCCTTGGCCTCGGCGACCTGCGTAATAGCCGGACCCGTGTTCCCGATGGGGAAGAAAAGTTCCGGGTCTACGGTCAGGCATGCTGCCTTACTGCGCCAATCCATGATCTGTCTTTTCGCTCCTCGCGTCCTGTGCGCCTGGTTCTCTTTTACTCTTTTCAGTGTCCGCTAGGTCATCTTAGTCGCGCAAGGTGGTGTCAACAGTGAAATGGAGATGTCACTATGTGGCTGCTCACGACGGGCCGATAAGGTGGGACCTAGGTATTAACTGACCCTACGGTCAGTTGGACAGTGGTTACGGTATCACCCTCGCTGATCACGCCGCAGGGTCGACTCCCACCGTCGCGCCGTCAGGGCGAGTGGGGGCGTGTGACTGTGTTGAATTAATGCGCGAATAACGTTGTGTGTGGGGTTGAGCGCGAGGACCCTGTGCTTGTCCCATCTGGTGATACGAGTCCACGCTTCTTCGGGAATTACGTCAGAGATCTGTGGCGTTTCCCAGCCGAGGTGGGCGTGGATGGCCTCGACGACCCGGGTGTCGTCCCGCGTCGATGATGATCCACGGCGGTGAGTGAGCCCAGGTGGGGGCGCTGTAGGTGGGAGCCGATCAAGATGGGGAGCCTGCATTTCCTGACCAACGCTGCGACCTGCGACGGGGAGGGGATGTGCCAATCGCCCTCGCCAACCAGGTGATCGCCGCGGCCGCGAACAGCCTGCCGGGGATGCAGGCGGAGGCGAGGGTTCTCTCCCGGTCGCACGAGGAGTGCCTGCCCCTCGCCGAGAGCGCGCAGCTCCCCGGGCGCGATCCCGGCGTGAACGGCCTCGTCCGCGTCCCTGGCGCGCACGATGCGCGTCGAGAATGCGCCCAATGCCGCGCTCGACGGGGTGAATCTGCCAGCGAAGGCGGCAACGATGACGATGCCAGCGCGCCTGGCCTTGGCCGGGAGTGAGGTCCTGATCCCTCCGCCTGAGGGCGGCAAGCACCTGAGAGAGATATGAGCGCAGCTGCGGGGCATCCGTGAGAGCCAGGACCGCGGGTCCGTGGTCGCAGATGCCCTCCAGGAGGTCGACGACGCCGGGTGCGTCCACAGGCAGCTGGGAGGCCGCGCAATTGGCTGTCTCCTCGCCGACGACGTGGAGAGGGCGGCGCGTGCGGTGTGCGATTCGCGTCGCGAGGGACAGTGCCCATTGTGCGGCGATATGTGCCTCGTGTGTGCTGGTCAGAATCTGGATGCTTCCTCCGTCCCAGACTATGGGTGAGTGTCGCTCGATGCCCTCCGCCGGGCCGAGAGACACGGCGGTGCCGGCAGAGGTCCGCCTCGGACCGCGTTCCCCTCCGGGGGCGTGACCGACAAAGCGCTGTAGGTGGCGTCGACGTCCTCCCAGCTCAGCGCCTCAGGCGAGGGTGGCGCCCACAGGGGTTCGGTGCCCGTGCGTGGCCACGTGGCGTTGCAGCGCGCGACCACCGACGCGATGTCGGCGAGATAGGCCAGCTGGATCGTGCCCACGTCCGCCAGGATGGCGCGGCCGGGAATGCGCGGCAGCGAGGCGGCGCGTCCGTCCCCAGGATGTCCGTGGAGTCCGAGGCGCTCACCCAGCGCAGACGCAGAGCGTATGTCCATGTTCGCGCGCATCTGTGCGCTCACCGCGCCCGAGGGGCGTTGGGTGGCCGCGATGAGATGCAAGCCGAGGCTGCGTCCCTGCGCGGCGAGGCGGGCAAGACCTCCATCGAATCTGGGGTGGGCCTGGGCGAGAACTCGAAAACTCGTCGATCGCGACGACGAGACGAGGCGAGGGAGCGGTCACGCTGAGCGGATCCCTCCTCGTGAGCGCTTTTCCCACGTGGCGAGGGTCAGAGCCGAGGGTTCGAGGCGTCTCCTCGCGCCGTTGGAGGATCGACGCGATCCCGTCTAGCGCCCGGCTCGTGGCACCAGCGTCGAGGTCGGTGAGGAGCGCCTGGGTGTGCGGGAGCGCCTCGAGGCGGGCGAAGGTCGCACCGCCCGCTTGTAGTCGATGAGGATAAAGCGGGCCCGCTCGGGGCTGTGGCAGTGCGCGATCGAGGGCAAGCCACCCGAGCAGCGCCTCGGACTTGCCCGACCCGGTGCAGTCGGCGACGAGGCGTGGGGGCCGTCGGCGACCAGGTCAGGTCGATGGGCCTCCTCCCCGAGACCGATCCGCACCCAGGCCCCACCCCGCGTCCCCTCGCCGAGGACGGGGTCCAGTCGAGTCGCCTGGGCAGCAGGTCCTGCGCATCCGCCCGGGTGACGGTCCACCACCAGTGCAGGCTGACGGGCTCATCATCGGTGACGCACACCTGCGCGCACCAGGCCGGGAGGAGCGATGGCGAGGCGTACCGATGTGGAGCGTCGGGCGGGTGGCCTCGCCTGCGCAGTGCGGGCGGGAATCGCGGTCGCTCACGTGGATATCCACGCCCGCGTGCCCGATCAGCACGGGAGCGGCGCTCTTCCACCCACACGCGCCCCGCCGAGCTGAGCGGCGATCTGGTAAGCACACCACAGCGCGCACTGGGACGCGTGGGCGCCGACGATGCCAATCGCCTCGCACTCGCCGGCTCCCTCGCATCAGCGGACGCCGCAAAGGTACACGCGTCGACCCACGCGCGTGGGTGAGCCCGGCCACGGCCGCCCGCACAGCGCGGGGGCCGACGAGGCCGAAGTCCAGCGAGGACCAGGGACGGTGCGCTGCCGTCAGCCCCGGCGACGCCGACGCGCCCTCCACGCCAGTGCTCCGCGACGAGGACTGCGATCGACGCGATCCCGCCACGAACGTTGCGAGCACCGAAGGAAGTGAGATGGACGAGCGCAGCCTCCACAGCAGGAAACCTCCCATGACGAGCACAGAGAACAGCAGGGGCTCCCCGCAGGGAGCGATGATCCGTGATCGACCCCCGGCCTCGTTTCGACAGGGGAGGGCCACGCCAAGCGTCGAGGCCGGGCCCCGCACCTCGAGACGTCGTCCCCCAAGCGGATGCGGCCTCCACCGCGAGCGGTCGCCCGTCCCGATAATGGCGCCACAGGGGAGACGGAGCGCACGCGCACCGGGAAGCGCCAGGCGACACACGCAAGACGGCCCGACCGTCCCGCGTCGACAACCTGAGGTGCTCTCGAGCCACGGACGCACACGTCAGCGGCACGTTCCCGGCACGCCCGACCGTGCCGGACGCGGGAGCTGACGCCGACGTCGGGGCCCGAGACGCAGGCCAGGTGAACATCTGCGCGCAAGGCTGATCGGGCGAGGCAGCAGGAATCCTTCATGCGCTCAGCGATCGCCGCGCTCGCAGAGCCATCAAAGCGCGGAGAGGCCCTGTGGATAACCCGAGAGGTCAGAAAACCCCTGTGGATAACCATCCCGTGTGCCCCTGTGGCTATGGCCACCTCCTCCGCTCGAGCGCCCCGCACGCCGTCCGCCAGCCGCCCGAAATGCAAGAATGGACCCCATGGCTGACTCCACGTTCGAGACGACCCGCGACCGCTACAACGACCTCGTTGACCGCATCAACGAGGCCCGCGCCGCCTACTACGACCGTGATTCGCCGACCCTCGCGGACGCGGACTACGACCGCATGTACCGCGAGGTCGAACAGATCGAGAGCGCTACCCGCAGCTGCGCGGCGCCGACTCGCCCACGATGAGCGTGGGCGGCAGCGTCGACTCCGGTTTCTCCGAGGTCCGCCACCTCGCCCAGATGATGTCCCTCGACGACGTGTTCTCCCTCGAGGAGCTTGCCGGCTGGGAGACCCGCATGGCCGAGGCCACCGGCATCGACGACCTCGAGATGACGACCGAGGTCAAGGTCGACGGCCTGTCCATCAACCTCCTGTACGAGAACGGCCGCCTCGTGCGCGCCGCGACCCGAGGCGATGGCTACGTCGGCGAGGACGTCACCGCCAACGCGCGAACCATCACCTCGATCCCGCAGACCCTGACCGGCACGGTCCCCGCGCGCGTGGAGGTGCGCGGCGAGGTCTACTTCCCGGTCGCCGACTTCGCCGCATTCAACGAGGCCCGCGTCGAGGCCGGGGAAAAGACTTTTGTCAACGCGCGCAACGCCGCCGCTGGATCCCTGCGCCAAAAGGACCCGGCAGAGACCGCTAAGCGCCCCCTCGCCATGGTCGCCCACGGCATCGGCTTCGTTGAGGCCGGGGAGGGCTTCACCGAGCCGACCACCCAGATGGGCTGGTACGAGCAGCTGCGCGACTGGGGCCTGCCCGTCTCGCCCTACACGCGCCTGCTCATAGGGCCGGAACGCTATTGAAGAGCGTATTGCTGAGCTTGAGAAAGCGTCATGATCTTGAACACGAGATCGACGGCGTCGTCGTCAAGATCAATGACCTGGACCTGCAGCGTTCCCTTAGCTCGACCTCGCGCACCCCGCGCTGGGCGGCCGCCTACAAGTTCCCGCCCAGAAGAGGTCCACACGCGCCTGCTCGATATCCGTGTCCAGGTGGGCCGCACCGGCCGCGTCACCCCCTACGGCGTCATGGAATCCGTGCTGGTCGCGGGTTCGAACGTCGCGCGCGCGACACTGCACAATGCGCAGGAGGTCGCTCGCAAGGGCGTCCTCATCGGCGACCTCGTCGTCCTGCGCAAAGGCTGGCGACGTCATCCCCGAGATCGTCGCCCCCGTCGAGGACGCGCGCAACGGCTCCGAGCGCCCCTTCGTGATGCCTGAGCAGTGCCCCTCCTGCGGCACCGCGCTCGTCCAAGAAAAAGGAAGGCGATGTCGACCTGCGCTGCCCGAACAAGGGTTTGTGCCCCGCGCAGATTACCGAACGCCTCGCCCACGTGGGTGCCCGAAGCGCCCTGGATGTGGAGGGCCTCGGCGACGAGTCCGCGCTCGCCATGACCCAGCCCGAGAACGATCGCGACGAGGTGGCGGCCGCCCTGGTCGCCGGCCACAGCGTCACCCTGGAGGACGGCACCGTCCTCACCCTCGAGGGCGGCCGCGAGCTGCCCCACGGCGAGCAGATCACCCGCGCCGAGGAACTCCTGCCCGCCCCGCAGGCCCCCGCACTGCGCACCGAGGCCGCGCTCTTTGACCTGCGCGCCGAGGATCTGCGCGACGTCATGGTGTGGAAGCCCGTGAAGAAGAAGGGCGAGGAAACCGGGGATTGGAAGCAGGTCCGCTACTTCTGGACCAAGGCCTACAAGCCCCGCAAGCTGCGCGGGCAGACCGTCTTCGAGCCCATCGAGCCCAGCGCCTCCAAGGGCACCGAGAAGATGCTCGCCGAGCTGGGCAAGGCCAAGAGCCAGCCCCTCGCGCGCGTCCTTGTCGCCCTGTCCATCCGCCACGTCGGCCCCACCGCGGCCCGCGCGCTGGCAGAGAAATTCCTGACGATGGACGCCCTGCGTGCCGCTTCGGTCGAGGAGCTCTCTGCCGTCGAGGGCGTGGGCGAGGAGATCGGACGCTCCCTGCGTGACTGGTTCACGGTCGACTGGCACCTGGAGGTGCTGGAGGCGTGGGCGCGCGCGGGCGTGCGCATGGCCGACGAGGCGCCCGAGCCGACCTCGGACGTGCTCGCGGGCCTGACCATTGTCGTGTCGGGCGCGATGCCCGGATACGACCGCGAGGGCGCCAAGGAGGCGATCACGTCGCGCGGCGGCAAGGCCGCGGGTTCGGTCTCGAAGAAGACCTCGCTCGTGGTCGCCGGCCCGGGCGCGGGATCAAAGGCCGCCAAGGCCGAGGCCCTGGGTGTCCCCGTGATCACCGAGCAGCAGTTCGCGGACCTCCTTGAGGGAGGCCTAGCGGCCGTCGGCCTGTGACGAGGCCGGGGCTTAGACGAGGGGCTCTAAAGGGGCCCAACAGCACTTCGCCGACGCGGGTGAGTGTCGAGCGCTTTTTCCCACTCGTCGATCGTCAGGCGGCGTGCCGTCGTCAGGTCGTTCGCGAAAATCTCCTCCATGCGCGCGGCGAGCGGGCGCGAGAAGAACTGCAGGCAGACCTCGTAGTTGCCCCGCATCGAGAGGTGATCGATGTTCGCCGTGCCGATCGTCGACCAGCGACCGTCCACCGTCATCGTCTTGGAGTGCACCATTGCGTGACGATACAGCCAGATCTCCACGCCCTCGCGCAGCAGCTCGCCGTAGTAGGGGCGCGCCACCCAGTCCGCCAAGATGTGGTTGGAATATTCGGGGATCAACACCTGGACGCGCACGCCTCGGCGCGCAGCGGCAATCAGGGAGCCGAGTACCTCGCGGTCAGGGATGAAGTACGCCGTCGTGATGAGCACGCGGTCGTTCGCGCGCTCGATCGCGTCGATGTACATGCCGCGGATCGGGTACAGCAGGTTGTGCGGCAGGTTGAACTGCGCGGTCACGTCCGCGCTCCACGCGCGCGCCCCCTGATCTGGCAGCTCCGGGCAGGTCTTGGGGCGGAAATGGTTCCAGAAGTCGACGAAGCCGTTTTCTAACTCCCACACGGCCTCGCCCGTGATGCGCACGTGGGTGTCGCGCCACTCGTTGGCGAAGGGATCACCGATGTTGTAGCCGCCGACGAATCCGACCTCGCCGTCCACCACGAGGATCTTGCGGTGATCCTGGCCCGTGCGACGAATATTCAGGGTGAAGAAGCCCGAGCGCAGCGTCGGGAACTTGCGCACGTGCAGATTCGGCATCGCGGGGAACTTGTAGAAGCGCGGATCCTGGTTGAGGACACCGAAGCCGTCCCACACGCAGAACACCTCGACGCCGCGCTTCGCCGCGTCGATCAGCGCCGTCTTAAAGCGTTGGCCCCAGCGGTCCGAGCGCCAAATGAAGGTCTCGAAATAAATGTGATGCGTCGCCCCTTCGATGGCCTCCAGCATGTCCGCGTACAGGGAGGTTCCCTCCGTGTACGTGCGCGCCACCGTGTCGCCGATCTGCGTGTCCGCGGGAGGCAGCGTGGGAAACCGTGCACGCCACCGGGGATACGGGCGGTGCGCATGCGGTCGATCACGTGAACGGTCACGACTGCGGCCGCCTGGGCGGCGACCAGCGCGATTCCCGCTTTTTTTGACGATCGACCACGTCTGCCTGGTGAGTTGGCGTCGCTGTGAAAAAGGCCATACGGGTAGGGATGCCACACATGTCACGCATTAGTACTGACGAGGGTCGCCCGCGTTGCGGGCCTGGCCCACATCGCATTGACCGACGAGGAAATCACGCGTTTCGCGGGTGAGCTCGACGCGATCGCCGACGCCGTCTCTAAGGTGTCCGAGGTTGCCACCCCCGAGGTTCCCGCCACGTCCCACCCGATTCCGCTGACCAACGTGTGGCGCGAAGACGAGATTGGGCAGACCGTGGACCGCGACGAGGTGCTTGCTCAGGCGCCCGCCGCCCAGGACGGCATGTTCCTGGTTCCGCAGATTCTGGGGGAGGACTGATGAACGAGCTGCTGAAGAAGAGCGCCCTCGAGCTGGCGGACATGCTGGCCGCTCAGCCAGATCACCTCCGTCGAGCTGACCCAGGCGTGCCTGGACCGCATCGACGCCATCGAGGACCGCGTCAACGCCTTCATCACCGTCGACCGCGAGGGCGCCCTGGCGACCGCGGCCGACGTGGACGCGAGCCGCGCGGCGGGGGAGACCCTGCACCGCCTGGCGGGTGTGCCGATCGCTGTGAAGGACAACGTGGTGACGCGCGGCCTGCGCACCACCTGCGCCTCGAAGATCCTGGGCGACTGGGAGCCTCCCCTACGACGCGACCGTCACGGCCAAGATCAAGGAAGCCGACCTGCCCATCGTCGGCAAGACCAACATGGATGAGTTCGCCATGGGTTCGTCCACCGAGCACTCCGCTTTCGGTGCGACCAAGAACCCCTGGGACACCGAGCGCATCCCCGGCGGCTCCGGCGGCGGTTCGGCCGCTGCTGTCGCGGCCTACATGGTGCCCCTGGCCGTCGGTTCCGACACGGGCGGCTCGATCCGCCAGCCCGCGTTCGTGACCGGCACGGTCGGCGCCAAGCCCACCTACGGCGCGGTGTCGCGTTTCGGCCTGGTGGCCATGGCCTCGTCCCTGGACCAGATCGGTCCCCGTCACCCGCACGGTCGCCGACGCGGCCGCCCTGACCGAGCTGATCGGCGGCTACGACCCCAATGATTCGACCTCCCTGAACGAGCCGGTTCCCGCGCTCACCGAGGCCGTCGAGTCCGTCGCCGCGGAAGGTTCCATGAAGGGCCTGAAGGTCGGTATCGTCAAGGAGCTGAGCGGCGAGGGCTACCAGCAGGACGTCATCGACGCCTTCAACGCCACCGTCGAGAAGCTGCGCGAGGCCGGTGCCGAGATCGTCGAGGTCTCCTGCCCCCACCTGGAGTACTCGCTGGGCGCCTACTACCTGATCATGCCCGCCGAGGTCTCCTCGAACCTGGCCCGCTTCGACGGCATGCGCTACGGCATCCGCGTTGAGCCCACCGAGGGCCCCGTGACCGCCGAGCGCGTCATGGCCGCCACCCGCGAGGCCGGCTTCGGCGACGAGGTCAAGCGCCGCATCATCCTGGGCACGCACGTGCTCTCGGCCGGCTACTACGACGCCTACTACGGCAGCGCCCAGAAGGTGCGCACGCTCATCCAGCGCGACTTCGACGCGGTGTTCGAGCAGGTTGACGTCCTCGTGTCGCCCACGGCCCCCGAGACGGCCTTCAAGTTCGGCGAGAAGACCTCCGACCCGCTGGCCATGTACCTCTACGACGTCGCCACGATCCCCGCGAACCTGGCGGGCATCCCCGGCGTGAACGTGCCCAACGCGGTGTCCTCCGAGGGCCTGCCGATCGGCTTCCAGGTGCTGGCCCCCGCGCGCGGCGACCTGGTCATGTACAAGGTGGCGTCCCTGGTTGAGGCGCTCAGCGATGACGTCGCGGGTCAGTGCCCCGCAGCTAACTGGGAGGAAAAGTGATGACTGAGCTCATGGATTACGACGAGGCGGCGCGCCGCTTCGACCCGGTTCTCGGCATTGAGGGTGCACGTCGAGCTGGGCACCAAGACCAAGATGTTCGACGCGGCCCCCAACGCGTTTGGCGGCGACCCGAACACCTTCGTGACCCCCGTGTCGCTGGGTCTGCCCGGCTCCCTGCCGGTCGTCAACCACAAGGCCGTCGAGTACGCGATCAAGATCGGCCTGGCCTTGAACTGCGAGATTGCGGAATACTGCCGTTTCGCGCGTAAGAACTACTTCTACCCGGACCTGACGAAGGCCTTCCAGACCTCTCAGTCCGACGAGCCGATCGCTCACGACGGCTACGTGGATGTTGAGCTCGAGGACGGCACCATGTTCCGCGTGCAGATCGAGCGCGCGCACATGGAGGAGGACGCGGGCAAGAACACGCACATCGGCGGCGCAGATGGTCGCATCCAGGGCGCAGATCACTCGCTCGTGGACTACAACCGTGCGGGCGTGCCGCTCGTGGAGATCGTGACCCGCCCGATCGAGGGCGCGAGCGAGCGCGCCCCCGAGGTGGCGGCCGCATACGTGCAGGCCCTGCGCGACATCTTCCGCGCCCTGGACGTGTCCGAGGCCCGCATGGAGCGCGGCAACGTGCGCGCCGACATCAACGTGTCGCTGCGCCCCACGCCGGAGTCCCCGCTGGGCACGCGCACCGAGACGAAGAACGTGAACTCCTTCCGCGGCATCGCCTCGGCCGTGCGCTACGAGATGCAGCGCCAGGCCCAGATCCTGTCCGAGGGTGGCACGATCCTGCAGGAGACCCGTCACTACCACGAGGAGGACGGCTCCACGTCCTCTGGCCGTGAGAAGTCGGATTCTGAGGACTACCGCTACTTCCCCGAGCCGGACCTGGTTCCGATCCGCCCGGATCGTGAATGGGTGGAGGAGCTGCGCGCCTCGCTGCCCGAGCTGCCCGTCGCCAAGCGCCGCCGCCTGCGCGCCGAGTGGGGGTACGCGGATATGGAGATGCGTGACGTCATCAACGCTGGCGCCCTCGAACTCATCGAGGCCACGGTCGCCGCGGGTTGCGATCCCGCCTCCGCCCGCAAGTGGTGGATGGGTGAGATCTCGCGTCGCGCCAAGGAACGCGAGGTTTCCCTCGACGAGGCCGGAGTCAGCCCCGCTCAGGTCGCCGAGCTGCAGGGCCTCATTGATTCGGGTCGCATCAACGACAAGCTGGCGCGCCAGGCCCTCGAGGGTGTCCTCGCGGGCGAAGGCGATCCGACGCAGGTCGTCGAGGCCCGAGGCCTCGAGGTCGTCTCCGACGATGGCGCCCTGACTGCGGCCGTCCAGGAAGCCCTGGACGCCAACCCCGACATCGTCGAGAAGATCAAGGGTGGCAAGGTCCAGGCGGCCGGCGCCCTCGTCGGCGCGGTCATGAAGGCCACCCGCGGGCAGGCTGACGCCGCCCGTGTGCGTGAGCTGATTATGGAGATGGTCGGCGCCTGAGGTTCATCCTGACGAACGCCACGGGGGCCGGGATCGATGCGATCCCGGCCCCCGTCGTCGTCTCCGGACTGTGCGCCCCGGCCTCGTGCATGCAACCCCGATAGCGCACCGCGGCCTCGTCCCTGACCGTACGCATGTGTCCACGTTGTGGCCTTCCCCTTCCTGGGGGAGCGGAATGTTACCTAGGATGAGCGCTTGAGGACAGCCGGGCCGACTGTGGCCGGGCGCCCAACGAAAGGACAGACATGCGCACATCGCCGTCGTACACCGCCTCCTACCGTATCGAGGTGGACGAGAAGACGACTTCCATCGCGTCCATTGTTGATGCAGTCTCTTCGACTGGAGCGGAGATCAAGGGCCTCGACGTTGCGGACTCCGACCGGGGGCACATCATCATCGACCTGACGTGCGACATGCGCGATTCTGAGCACCGCCGCGAGGTTCGCGACGCCATCGGCGCGCTGCCTGGCGTGACCGCCGATTCGGTCGCCGACCAGACCTTCATGAGCCACATCGGCGGCAAGGTGGAGATCCACTCCAGGTGCCGCTGCGTAACCGCGACGACCTCTCGCGCGCCTACACGCCCGGCGTTGCCCGCGTGTGCACGGCCATCCACGACATGCCCCAGAAGGCTCACCTGCTGACCATGAAGGCCAACACGGTCGCGGTCGTCTCCGACGGCACCGCCGTCCTCGGCCTGGGCGACATCGGCCCCGAGGCCGCCCTGCCCGTCATGGAGGGCAAGGCTGTCCTGTTCAAGGAGTTCGGCGGCGTGGACGCCTGGCCGGTCGTCCTGGACACCAAGGACACCGAGGAGATCATCTCGATCGTCAAGGCGATCGCCCCCGCGTACGGCGGCATCAACCTGGAGGACATCTCCGCACCCCGCTGCTTCGAGATCGAAGAGCGTCTGCGCGCCGAGCTCGACATCCCCGTCTTCCACGATGACCAGCACGGCACCGCAATCGTGGTTCTTTCCGCGCTCATCAACGCCCTCAAGATCGTGAACAAGAAGATCGAAGACGTGCGCATCGTCGTCTCCGGCGTCGGCGCGGCCGGCAACGCGATCATCCGCCTGCTGCTCGCCCAGGGCGCGCGCGACATCATCGGCTGTGGCCGCGACGGCGCGCTGTCCGGCGACGCCACCGAAGGCATGCACCCCTCGCGCAAGGCGCTGGCCGAGGCGACGAACCCCCGCCACGTCCACGGCTCCCTCAAGGAGGTCCTGAAGGGCGCCGACGTCTTCATCGGCGTGTCCTCGGGCAACATCCTCGATCCCTCCGACGTTGAGACCATGGCCGATGACGCGATCGTCTTCGCGCTGGCCAACCCCACGCCCGAGGTTGACCCGATCGGCGCCGGCAAGTACGCCGCCGTCGTCGCGACGGGCCGTAGCGACTACCCGAACCAGATCAACAACGTGCTGGCCTTCCCGGGTCTGTTCCGCGGCCTGCTGGACGCCAAGGTCAAGGAGATTACGACCGAGGTTCTGCGCGTTGCTTCCGTGGCTATCGCGTCCGTGATCTCCGAGGACGAGCTCTCGCCCTCCTACATCATCCCCGGCGCCTTCGATAAGCGGGTTGCCCCCGCCGTGTCCAGGCTGTGCGTCGCGCCGTGCGCGACCTTCCGACCGTCGATATCCCCGTTCAGCCCGATATGGATGTGAACTGAGAGTCATTTCGGCTGTTTGGCGGGCCCGATCGCGCTGGTGATGCGCGGTCGGGCCCGCCTTTTCGCTGACTCTGTGTGGCGATGCAAGCTGAATCGACGTTGACTTTTCGTTGTGTTTGGTGGGTTTGTGGTGTGTGTGGTGGGGGTCACGGTGTTTTGGTTTGACTTTGGGTGTGGGGGGTGAGTAGATTATTCACCTGTCGCCGCGAGCTTGTGAGTGAGTTTGTGGTGGTGGTTCACTGCTTTGGGTGGCTGGGTTTTTGTGGCTTGGTTGTCTGGGTGTGTGGGTGTTGTTTGTGAACTCGATAGTGTGTTTGTTTGTTTTTTATGCCTGTTTTTTGTTTTTGAGTGTTTTTGGTTGGGATTGCTGGCCGGGTTTTCTGGTTGGTTTTTCTGGGCTTTAACGTTTTTGTTTTTGTTCGGAGAGTTTGATCCTGGCTCAGGACGAACGCTGGCGGCGTGCTTAACACATGCAAGTCGAACGCTGAAGCCCAGCTTGCTGGGTGGATGAGTGGCGAACGGGTGAGTAACACGTGAGTAACCTGCCCCCTTCTTTGGGATAACGCCCGGAAACGGGTGCTAATACTGGATATTCACTGGCCTTCGCATGGGGGTTGGTGGAAAGGTTTTTTCTGGTGGGGGATGGGCTCGCGGCCTATCAGCTTGTTGGTGGGGTGATGGCCTACCAAGGCTTTGACGGGTAGCCGGCCTGAGAGGGTGACCGGTCACATTGGGACTGAGATACGGCCCAGACTCCTACAGGAGGCAGCAGTGGGGGAATATTGCACAATGGGCGAAAGCCTGATGCAGCGACGCCGCGTGAGGGATGACGGCCTTCGGGTTGTAAACCTCTTTCGCTCATGGTCAAGCCGCAACCAGTAGGTTGTGGTGAGGGTAGTGGGTAAAAAGCGCTCAGCTAACTACGTGCCAGCAGCCGCGGTAATACGTAGGGCGCGAGCGTTGTCCGGAATTATTGGGCGTAAAGGGCTTGTAGGCGGTTGGTCGCGTCTGCCGTGAAATCCTCTGAGCTTAACTGGGGGCGTGCGGTGGGTACGGGCTGACTTGAGTGCGGTAGGGGAGACTGGAACTCCTGGTGTAGCGGTGGAATGCGCAGATATCAGGAAGAACACCGGTGGCGAAGGCAGGGTCTCTGGGCCGTTACTGACGCTGAGGAGCGAAAGCGTGGGGAGCGAACAGGATTAGATACCCTGGTAGTCCACGCTGTAAACGTTGGGCACTAGAGTGTGAGGGCCACCCGTGGTTTTCTGCGCCGTAGCTAACGCTTTAAGTGCCCCGCCTGGGGAGTACGGCCGCAAGGCTAAAACTCAAAGGAGTGACGGGGGCCCGCACAAGCGGCGGAGCATGCGGATTAATTCGATGCAACGCGAAGAACCTTACCAAGGCTTGACATGCACGGCGACACTGCAGAGATGTGGTGGCATTTAGTTGGTCGTGTGCAGGTGGTGCATGGTTGTCGTCAGCTCGTGTCGTGAGATGTTGGGTTAAGTCCCGCAACGAGCGCAACCCTTGCCCTATGTTGCCAGCACGTGATGGTGGGGACTCGTGAGGGGACTGCCGGGGGTTAACTCGGAGGAAGGTGGGGATGACGTCAAATCATCATGCCCCTTATGTCTTGGGCTTCACGCATGCTACAATGGATTGGTACAGAGGGTTTGCGAAATCGTGAGGTGGAGCAGATCCCTTTAAAGCCAGTCTCAGTTCGGATTGGGGTCTGCAACTCGACCCCATGAAGGTGGAGTCGCTAGTAATCGCAGATCAGCAACGCTGCGGTGAATACGTTCTCGAGGCCTTGTATACACCGCCCGTCACGTCACGAAAGTTGGTAACACCCGAAGCCCATGGCTAACCGTTTTTGCGGGGGAGTGGTCGAGAGGTGGGATTGGCGAGTGGGACGAAGTCGTAACAAGGTAGCCGTACCGGAAGGTGCGGCTGGATCCTACTCCTTTCTAAGGGAGCCCAGTTTTGTGGGAACAAGCAGCACTGGCCTGTTGGGGTTGTGTTGGTTTTTCTTGTGCCTCGCATGTGTTTACTGCCGCTCTGGGTGGTGGGTGTGGGTGCGTTTTTGGGTTGGGCATAAAAAGTTTTTGCGAGCGAGCACACTGTCAGGGTTCCACGTTCAACACCATGTGAGCGTCCTGCCGCACGTATGGTGGTGGTTGCCCGCAGCCAGCCTGAGAGAGTGTTTTTGGGTGTGGGTTGATGTGTGGTGGGTTGTTTTGTGAGTTTGTATAGTGGTTGCGAGCATATTTGTTCTGTACTGTTTTTGTGTTTTGTTTGGTTTTATTGGGCATTCGGTGGATGCCTTGGCATCAAAGCTGATGAAGGACGTTGCGGCCTGCGATATGCCTCGAGGGAGCTGGCGAGCAGGCGTTATTATCCGAGGGTGTCCGAATGGGGGAACCCTAACCTGGGTTATGCTGGGTTACCATCATCTGAACGTGTATGAGGGTGATGGGGAACGCGGGAAGTGAAACATCTCAGTACCCGCAGGGAAAAGATATTCCGTGGTAGATTGGCGAGGCGAAGCGGGAGAGGCTAAACCAGATGCGTGTGAGAGGCGGCGGCCGTTGCGTGTTTGGTGTTGTGGGGCCATGTTGGATCCTTCTGCCGGGGGGTCGCGCACGTAGTTGCTGGGAGTTGAACAGTCTGGGATGGCTGACCGTAGAGCGTGAGAGTCGTGTAAACGGACCGATGGCGTGTGGTGTGGGTGTGGTACCCGAGTGGCGCGGACTCGTGAAATCTCGTGTGAATCTGCCAAGACCACTTGGTAAGCCTAAACTACTACTGATGACCGATGGTGCATAGTACCGTGAGGAATGGTGAAAAAGTACCCAGGAGGTGAAATGAGTACCTGAAACCGTGTGCCTGTAAGCCGTCAGAGCCTCGTGGGGTGATGGCGTGCCTTTTGAAGAATGAGCCTGCGAGTTAGTGATACGTGGCGTGCTTAACCCGTGTGGGGTATGCGTAGCGAAAGCGAGTCTGAAATATGGCGTCTGTCGCGTGTTCTAGACCCGAAGCGGGGTGATCTCACCATGGTCAGGTTGAAGCAGAGAGGTAAGACTGTGTGGAGGACCGAGCCCACCAGGGTTGAAAACCTGGGGATGATGAACTGTGGGTAGGGGTGAAAGGCCAATCAAACTCCGTGATAGCTGGTTCTCTCCAGAAATGCATTTGGGGTGCAGCGTCGCGTGGTCCCTGGTGGAGGTGAGAGCTACTGGATGGCCGATGGGCCCCATGGGTTACTGACGTCAGCTGAGCTCCGAATGCCATTAGGTGTAGCGCGGCAGTGAGACTGCAGGGGATAAAGCTTCGTAGTCGAGAGAGCAGCCCAGATCATCAGCTAAGGCCCTAAGCGTGCGCTAAGTGGGAAAGGATGTGGAGTCGCGGTGATGACAGCAGGAGGTTGGCTGAAGCAGCCATCCTTGAAAAGAGTGCGTAATAGCTCACTGGTCAAGTGGTTCCTGCGCCGACAATGCTGGCAGGGCTCAAAGCGTACCGCCGAAGCTGTGGCAACAACACGTTGTGAGCTGGCACGAGGAACTGGATGTCGGTGTGTTGTTGGGTAGGGAGCGTCCTGCACGAGGTGAAGCTGGAGACTTCTGGTGGATTGTGTGGGGTGAGAGTGCAGGCGCTGAGTAACGAATCCTGCGGTGAGAATCACAGCGCCGATTGACTAAGGGTTTCAGGGCTGGGTTTCTCCGCCCTGGGTTGAGTCAGGTCCCTAAGGCGAGGGCCGACAGGCGTAGTCGATGGACAACCAGTTGATGATTCTGGTACCGCGTTGATGACCGCCCATGCTGAAGTCATTGTGCTAGCCAATTTTGCTCCACACCACCGCGTAACCTTCGGGTTTGTTGGTGTGTGTGTGGGTCTTGGGGCCCCAGTGATTGTAGGCGAAAGCGTGTTAACAGGGTGCACGCAGACAGGTAGCTGCACAGTGCGCCGATGGTTGTGCGTATTTAAGGGTTGTGGCCCGTCCCTCCAGGCAAATCAGGGGACACTGAGGGTGAGAACTGATGAGGGACACACGCGTGTGTGGACTTGTGGTGATCCTGGCTGCCGAGAAAAAGCCTCGACGGAGGGCGTGACGCGCCCGTACCTAGAGCCGACTCAGGTGGTCAGGTGAGAAGTATACCGAGGGCGTTCAGGTGAATCGTGGTTAAGGAACTCGAAAGTCCTCCGTAACTTCGGGATGAGGGACCCCGTGACTGCGCCCACCTTGCGTGGGTGTTGGGTTAATAGGTCGCAGAGAATAGGGAGAAGCGACTGTTTATCAAAAAACACAGGTGCGTGCACGAAGCCGTAAGGCGATATACGCACTGACGCCTGCCAGTGCTGGAAGGTTAAGAGGAACCGTCAAGCACGCTTGGGTGTCGAAGCGGTAATTTAAGCCCAGTAAACGGCGGTGGTAACTATAACCATCCTAAGGTAGCGAAATTCCTTGTCGGGTAAGTTCCGACCTGCACGAATAGCGCTAACGACTTCTCCGCTGTCTCAACGCTGCGAACTCAATTGAAATTGCAGTACGAGTAAAGATGCTCGTTTCGCGCAGAAGGACGGAAGAGCCCGGGACCTTCTACTATAGCTTGGTATTGGTGTTCACTTTGGGACTTGGCAGGATGGGTGGGGAGACTGTGAAGCTGCCGCGCCATGTGGTGGAGTCGTCGTTGAAGCACCATTCTCAGTTCAAGTCACCTCAACCATGGCCCGTGATCCGGGTTGGGGACAGTGCCTGGTGGGTAGTTTAACTGGGGCGGTTGCCTCCTAAAATGTAACGGAGGCGCTCAAAGGTTCCCTCAGCCTGGTTGGTAATCAGGTGGCGAGTGCAAGTGTACAAGGGAGCTTGACTGTGAGACCGACAGGTCGAGCAGGTGCAGCTAGGAACTGAGTGAGTCCGGCCGGCACGTGGGTGCGTGGTCGCTCAACGGATAAAAATTGCCGAGGGATAACAGGCTGAGTCACGCCCAGAGAGTCATATCTGACAGCATGGTTTGGCACCTCGATGTCGGCTCGTCGCGTCCTGGGCTGGAGGTTGGTCCCAAGGGTTGGGCTGTTCGCCCATTAAAGCGGTACGCGAGCTGGGTTCAGAACGTCGTGAGACAGTTCGGTCCCTATCCTCTGTGCGCGCAGGAAATTTGAGAAGGGCCGTCCCAGTACGAGAGGACCGGGATGGACGAACCTCTGGTGTGCCAGTTGTACCTCGAGGTGCATGGCTGGTTAGCTACGTTCGGAAGGGATAACCGCTAGAAAGCATCTAAGCGGGAAGCCTGCTTCAAGATGAGAGATTTCCACGCCCCCTGTGGGGTGAGGCCCCCGCCAGACTAGGCGGGTTGATAGGCCAGAGGTGGAAGCACAGCAATGTGCTCGTGAGCCGACTGGTACTAATGGGCCAACACTAAACAATCACCCAACAAAACGTTCGGGTGACAAAAAACGGACAAAACAAAACAGCCGCAACCCACCATACAAACCACGATCAGCCCACACACACCAACAAACGCAACAGGGGACAGTGTTGAACACCAAACTTGTGGTGGTCATAGCACCGAAACGCCCAGCCTCCATTCCGAACCTGGAAGCTAAGCCGAGCAGCGCCAATGGTGCTGCAACCGCCAGGTTGTGAGGAAGTGGGACACCGCCACAACACGTACAGAAGCGGCCAGGGCTGAAAACGGAGCCTCATCTGTCACGCTCCCAGCGTTAACCGCGCCTGACGCAGCTAATCGTGTCGCAGTGGTGGCGTATCCGTCTGCGTTGTGTTTCCGCGTGTGTCCACTAGATGAAAAACCACACGTCACGGACCAACGTCGCCCACATAACGGCGCTACGCGTGCGATGCTATTCCCATGGTCACTTCTCCACATCCGCACGGGCCTCACCATCACGGTCCCAAAGACGAGGTTCTCGCTCAGCGCATGGCGGCGCACGATCGCCTTGCTCATCAGTCCCAGGTTGTTCTACGGCTTGGCCAGATGCTGCTGTCGTTTGGCGCGAGCGCTTATCGCGTCAAGAAGTCGATGGCTGATCTCGCACGCGCAGTCGGCATTTCTGAGCACCGAGCACAGGTCACGTATACGGAGATTATCGCGACCGCGTATGCGAACGGAACTTTCCGCACGGAGCTCGCCGAGCAGCGCCTCATGGGCGTTAACGCTGACAAGATCGACCGCATCAACAACTACGTGGCGTCCCTGCACGGCAAGTCCGTGCGAGTCGAGGACGTGTCGGACGAGCTGGACAAGATCGCGAAGGTTCCCGGCCTCTACGACTGGTTCTCGAACGCGCTCGCCTCAGGCCTCGCCTGTGCGGCGTTCGCATTCCTCAACGGAGGGGGATGGGTCGAGTGCTCTGCCGTCGCCGTCGCCTCGTTCTTCGGACAAGCGCTGCGCCGCCAGATGCTGATCCGCCACATGAACCACTTCGGCGTGTGGATGGCGTGCGGTGCCCTCGCAGCGATGATCTACATTTTGCTGGTTGCTCCCGCTCAACAGTTCCTCGGCATCGAGTCCACGCATCAGGCCGGCTTTATTTCCGCGCTGCTCTTCCTGGTCCCAGGCTTCCCGCTGGTGACTGGCCTGATCGATTTGGTGCGACAAGACTTCCAAGGTGGAGTCGGTCGCCTCGTGTACGTGACGATGCTCGTCATGTCAGCGGGCGTGGCCGTCTGGGCGATCTCGGCTGTCTTTGGGTGGTCTGTGACGCCCGAGTACGGCGTATCGCTCGTTCCCTGGCTGCACTATATTCTCCGTTTCGTTGCGAGCTTCGTGGCCGCATACGGGTTTGCGATGCTTTTCAATTCACCGCAACGTGTGTGCGCGACGGCCGCACTCATCGGCGCCGTAATCAACACCGCTCGTATTGGCCTGCACCTGGAACTCGGCGTTCCTGCCCCGGCTTGCGTCGGCCTCGCCGCGCTCGCAGCTGGCCTTCTCGCCGTCTTCGTGGCCCGTAGGACGCGCTTCTCGCGCGTGACCCTGTCCGTGCCTGCTGTCGTCATCGCGATCCCCGGTGTGCCGCTCTATCGTGCTCTGACCTACCTGAACAACCAGCAGATCGACGATGCGCTCGCCGCGCTCTTCACGGTCATGTTCACGATCGTCGCGATCGGCATGGGCCTCGCGCTCTCCCGTATGCTGACGGATAAGAACTGGCTCGTCGAAAAGCAAGAACGAGTCCCCAACCTGTGGGAGTACGAGGAGGAGAACGCATGAAATTCGAGATCGAGGCGGGCCTGAAGCCGCCGTCGTTTGAGTTTGAGTACGAGATCGACCGTGACGAGATCCGCGCCGTCGGGCCGCAACATCGCGATCGTGTGCGTGGCGGCGGTGACCGCTCAGTGCTCGTCGCGCTGATTTCAGCGCTGACGCTCATTCATCGACAGAGGCCGTGGCTGGGTAACCGGTCACGGCCTCGTCCTCTAGTCGACGGTCTGTCGATGGTGCCTCGACGGTAAGGTTGCAGGCATCGAAACGGGCAATGAACAAATTGATATGGGTGTGAGCTGAGTTTCTTTTTGGGGTGTTTGGCGGGCCTGATTGCGTTGTTGTGGCGTGGTTGGGTCCGCTTTTTGTTGTGGTTATTAATGAAATTGGTGGGGTGGTTTTTGTTGCTGGTGTGGGGGTTTTGTGGGATTGTGTGTTGAGGGGTCATAGTGGTTTGGTTTGACTTTTGGTGTGGGGGTGTGTGAGTTATTCTCCTGTCGCCGAGCGGCTGTAACGACAGTGGATGCTTGGTTGCTAGTTTGGTGGCGTTTTGGTGCCTGTCGGAAACGTGCTTGTTGTGTGTTTTTGGTTGTGTGGGTGTTGTTTGTGAACTCGATAGTGTGTTTGTTTGTTTTTTATGCCTGTTTTTTGTTTTTGAGTGTTTTTGGTTGGGATTGCTGGCTGGCTTGTTTTGGTTGGTTGGTTTTTCTGGGCTTTAACGTTTTTGTTTTTGTTCGGAGAGTTTGATCCTGGCTCAGGACGAACGCTGGCGGCGTGCTTAACACATGCAAGTCGAACGCTGAAGCTCAGCTTTTGTTGGGTGGATGAGTGGCGAACGGGTGAGTAACACGTGAGTAACCTGCCCTCTTCTTTGGGATAACGCCCGGAAACGGGTGCTAATACTGGATATTCACTGATCTTCGCATGGGGGTTGGTGGAAAGGTTTGTTCTGGTGGGGGATGGGCTCGCGGCCTATCAGCTTGTTGGTGGGGTGATGGCCTACCAAGGCTTTGACGGGTAGCCGGCCTGAGAGGGTGACCGGTCACATTGGGACTGAGATACGGCCCAGACTCCTACGGGAGGCAGCAGTGGGGAATATTGCACAATGGGCGCAAGCCTGATGCAGCGACGCCGCGTGAGGGATGGAGGCCTTCGGGTTGTAAACCTCTTTCGCTCATGGTCAAGCCGCAACTGTGGGTTGTGGTGAGGGTAGTGGGTAAAGAAGCGCCGGCTAACTACGTGCCAGCAGCCGCGGTAATACGTAGGGCGCGAGCGTTGTCCGGAATTATTGGGCGTAAAGGGCTTGTAGGCGGTTGGTCGCGTCTGCCGTGAAATCCTCTGGCTTAACTGGGGGCGTGCGGTGGGTACGGGCTGACTTGAGTGCGGTAGGGGAGACTGGAACTCCTGGTGTAGCGGTGGAATGCGCAGATATCAGGAAGAACACCGGTGGCGAAGGCGGGTCTCTGGGCCGTTACTGACGCTGAGGAGCGAAAGCGTGGGGAGCGAACAGGATTAGATACCCTGGTAGTCCACGCTGTAAACGTTGGGCACTAGGGTGTGGGGGCCACCCGTGGTTTCTGCGCCGTAGCTAACGCTTTAAGTGCCCCGCCTGGGGAGTACGGCCGCAAGGCTAAAAACTCAAAGGAATTGACGGGGGCCCGCACAAGCGGCGGAGCATGCGGATTAATTCGATGCAACGCGAAGAACCTTACCAAGGCTTGACATGCACGGCGGCACTGCAGAGATGTGGTGGCATTTGGTTGGTCGTGTGCAGGTGGTGCATGGTTGTCGTCAGCTCGTGTCGTGAGATGTTGGGTTAAGTCCCGCAACGAGCGCAACCCTTGCCCTATGTTGCCAGCACGTGATGGTGGGGACTCGTGGGGGACTGCCGGGGTTAACTCGGAGGAAGGTGGGGATGACGTCAAATCATCATGCCCCTTATGTCTTGGGCTTCACGCATGCTACAATGGTTGGTACAGAGGGTTGCGATACTGTGAGGTGGAGCGAATCCCTTAAAAGCCAGTCTCAGTTCGGATTGGGGTCTGCAACTCGACCCCATGAAGGTGGAGTCGCTAGTAATCGCAGATCAGCAACGCTGCGGTGAATACGTTCTCGGGCCTTGTACACACCGCCCGTCACGTCACGAAAGTTGGTAACACCCGAAGCCCATGGCCTAACCGCGTTTGTGGGGGGAGTGGTCGAAGGTGGGATTGGCGATTGGGACGAAGTCGTAACAAGGTAGCCGTACCGGAAGGTGCGGCTGGATCACCTCCTTTCTAGGGAGCCCGTTTTGTGGGGAACAAGTGGTGCGTCTGCGTTTTGTGGGTTGTGTTGGTTGTTTTCTTGTGCCTGCATGTGTTTCACTGCACTGATTTGTGGGTGGTGGGTGTGGGTGCGTTTTTGGGTTGGGTATAAGTGTTTGATGCAGATGAGCACACTGTCGGGTTCACGTTCAACACCGTGTTGAGCGTCCGCCATTGTTGTGGTGGTTGCCCGCATAGCCTGCTAGCAGCGTTGTGTTGTTGGTGTGGGTGTGTGTGGTGGGTTGTTTGTGATTTGTATAGTGGTTGCGAGCATATTTGTTTCTGTACTGTTTTTTTGTGTTTTGTTTAGTTTTGTTGGGCATTCGGTGGATGCCTTGGCATCAAGAGCTGATGAAGGACGTTGCGGCCTGCGATATGCCTCGGGGAGTTGGCGAGCGAGCGTTATTATCCGAGGGTGTCCGAATGGGGGAACCTAACCTGGGTTGTGCTGGGTTACCATCATCTGAACGTGTATAGGGTGGTGGGGGGAACGCGGGGAAGTGAAACATCTTAGTACCCGTAGGAGAAGATATTCCGTGAGTAGTGGCGAGCGAAAGCGGAGGAGGCTAAACCAGATGCGTGTGAGAGGCGGCGGCTGTTGCGTGTTTGGTGTTGTGGGGCCATGTTGGATCCTTCTGCCGGGGGGTCGCGCATGTTGTTGCTGGGAGTTGAACAGTCTGGGATGGCTGACCGTAGAGCGTGAGAGTCGTGTAGGTGGACTGGTGATGGTGTGTGTGGATGTGGTGCCCGAGTAGTGCGGGACTCGTGGAAATCTCGTGTGAATCTGCCAAGACCACTTGGTAAGCCTAAATACTACTTGATGACCGATAGTGCATAGTACCGTGAGGGAATGGTGAAAAGTACCCCGGGAGGGGAGTGAAATAGTACCTGAAACCGTGTGCCTGTAAGCCGTCAGAGCCTTGTGGGGTGATGGCGTGCCTTTTGAAGAATGAGCCTGCGAGTTAGTGATACGTGGCGTGCTTAACCCGTGTGGGGTATGCGTAGCGAAAGCGAGTCTGAAAAGATGGCGTTTGTCGCGTGTTCTAGACCCGAAGCGGGGTGATCTACCCATGGTCAGGTTGAAGCAGAGGTAAGACTGTGTGGAGGACCGAACCCACCAGGGTTGAAAACCTGGGGGATGAACTGTGGGTAGGGGTGAAAGGCCAATCAAACTCCGTGATAGCTGGTTCTCCCCGAAATGCATTTAGGTGCAGCGTCGCGTGGTCCCTGGTGGAGGTAGAGCTACTGGATGGCCGATGGGCCCTGTGGGTTACTGACGTCAGCCAAACTCCGAATGCCATTAGGGTGTAGCGTGGCAGTGAGACTGCGGGGGATAAGCTTCGTAGTCGAGAGGGAAACAGCCCAGATCATCAGCTAAGGCCCCTAAGCGTACGCTAAGTGGGAAAGGATGTGGAGTCGCGGTGACAACCAGGAGGTTGGCTTAGAAGCAGCCATCCTTGAAAGAGTGCGTAATAGCTCACTGGTCAAGTGGTTCTGCGCCGACAATGTAGCGGGGCTCAAGCGTACCGCCGAAGCTGTGGCAACAACACGTATGAGCTGGCGCCAGGAACTGGATGTCTGGTGTGTTGTTGGGTAGGGGAGCGTCCTGCACGAGGTGAAGCCTGGAGGTGACTTCTGGTGGATTGTGTGGGAGTGAGAATGCAGGCATGAGTAACGAATCTGCGGTGAGAATCCGCAGCGCCGATTGACTAAGGGTTCCAGGGCTAGGTTTATCCGCCCTGGGTTAGTCGGGTCCTAAGGCGAGGCCGACAGGCGTAGTCGATGGACAACCAGTTGATATTCTGGTACCAGCGTTGTGACCGCCCATGCTGAAGTCATTGTGCTAACCAACTTTGCTCACGCGCCCTCTAAGCCTTCGGGTTTGGGTGGTGTGTGTGGGTCTTGGGGTCCCCGGTGATTGTAGGCAAGCGTGTTAACAGGGGTGACGCAGACAGGTAGCTGCAGTGCGCCGATGGTTGTGCGTATTTAAGGTTGTGGCCCGTCCCCTCAGGTAAATCCGGGGGACACTAGGGTGAGAACTGATGAGGGACACACGCGTGTGTGGACTTGTGGTGATCCTAAGCTGCCGAGAAAAAGCCTCGACGTGAGGGCATGACGCGCCCGTACCCTAAACCGACTCAGGTGGTCAGGTAGAGTATACCGAGGCGTTCGAGTGAATCGTGGTTAAGGAACTCGGCAAAATTCCTCCGTAACTTCGGGATAAGGAGGACCCCGTGACTTCCCAACGCCGTGCGTGTTGGTGGGGTTGTGGGGTCGCAGAGAATAGGGAGAAGCGACTGTTTATCAAAAAAACACAGGTGCGTGCGAAGCCGTAAGGCGATGTATACGCACTGACGCCTGCCCGGTGCTGGAAGGTTAAGAGGAACCGTCAACACTCTTTGTGGGTGTGAAGCGGTGAATTTAAGCCCCAGTAAACGGCGGTGGTAACTATAACCATCCTAAGGTAGCGAAATTCCTTGTCGGGTAAGTTCCGACCTGCACGAATGGCGTAACGACTTCTCCGCTGTCTCAACCGCGAACTCGGTGAAATTGCAGTACGAGTAAAGATGCTCGTTTCGCGCAGAAGGACGGAAAGACCCCGGGACCTTTACTATAGCTTGGTATTGGTGTTCGCTTGGACTTGTGTAGGATAGGGTGGGAGACTGTGAAGCTGTCGCGCCAGCGGTGGTGGAGTCGTCGTTGAAATACCATTCTGGTTTCAAGCGGTCACCTTAACCTGAGCCCGTGATCCGGGTTGGGGACAGTGCCTGGTGGGTAGTTTAACTGGGGCGGTTGCCTCCTAAAAATGTAACGGAGGCGCTCAAAGGTTCCCTCAGCCTGGTTGGTAATCAGGTGGCGAGTGCAAGTGTACAAGGGAGCTTGACTGTGAGACCGACGGGTCGAGCAGGTGCGAAAGCAGGAACTAGTGATCCGGCCATGGCACGTGGGTGCGTGGTCGCTCAACGGATAAAAGGTACCCCGGGGATAACAGGCTGATCTTGCCCAAGAGTCCATATCGACGGCATGGTTTGGCACCTCGATGTCGGCTCGTCGCATCCTGGGGCTGGAGTTGGTCCCAAGGGTTGGGCTGTTCGCCCATTAAAGCGGTACGCGAGCTGGGTTCAGAACGTCGTGAGACAGTTCGGTCCCTATCCTCTGTGCGCGCAGGAAATTTGAGGAGGGCCGTCCCTAGTACGAGAGGACCGGGATGGACGAACCTCTGGTGTGCCAGTTGTACCGCCAGGTGCATGGCTGGTTAGCTACGTTCGGAAGGGATAACCGCTGAAAGCATCTAAGCGGGAAGCCTGCTTCAAGATGAGGTTTCCACGCCCCCTCCGTGGGGTGAGAGGCCCCCGCCAGACTAGCGGGTTGATAGGCCAGAGGTGGAAGCACCGCAAGGTGCTCGTGAGCCGACTGGTACTAATGGGCCAACACTAAACAACAAACACCCACATAACACATGCGGGTGGAGCAAGAACAACAGTGAACAACTTATTGCCGCAACCACTATACGAACCACGATCAACCCACACCCCCACCACACGCAAACAAGCAGTGAACAGGGGAACAGTGTTGAACACATAGTCTTGTGGTGGTCACAGCACCGGGGAAACGCCCAGCACCATTCCGAACCTGGAAGCTAAGCCCGGCAGCGCCGATGGTACTGCAACCGCCAGGTTGTGGGAGAGTAGGACACCGCCACAACACACGTCAAACCGAGAGGGACGGGCACGCATTGCGTGCCGTCCCTCTCGTTTTTGCGGCCCGCGCCGCTCTGACGTGCCACCCGTCGTCTAGTATTGGGTGGTTGAACGCGCATTGCGCACCATGAGACAAGAGCGCCCAAGCGGCGCAGGAATAGAGGATAGACACCATGGCAGAAGAGACTCGAGGACGCGGCGAATTTGGCCGTGGTGGATACCAGAAGCGCCAGCCCCGGTGGCGCGACCGCAACGGTGAACGCTCCGACCGTGGTGAGCGCGGTGGCTTCGTCGCGACGACCGCCGTGGCGGTTTTCGAGGACCGCGGTGAGCGCGGTGGCTTCTGTCGCGATGATCGTCGCGATGGCGATCGTGGAGGTTATCAGCGTCGCGATGATCGACGTGGCGGTTTCGAGGACCGCGGTGAGCGCGGTGGCTTCCGTCGCGATGATCGACGGGTGGCTACGACCGTCGTGATGGTGAGCGCGGTGGCTTTCCGTCGTGACGATCGTCGCGATGGCGATCGTGGTGGTTATCAGCGTCGCGATGATCGACGTGGCGGTTTCGAGGACCGCGGTAGCGCGGTGGCTTCCGTCGCGATGATCGACGTGGCGGTTTCGAGGACCGCGGTGAGCGCGGTGGCTTCCGTCGCGATGATCGTCGTGGTGGCTACGACCGTCGTGATGGTGATCGCGGTGGTTTCCAGCGTCGCGACAACGACCGTCGTGACTTCGGCTCGCGCGATGAGCGTCGCGGCGATCGTGGTGGCTTCCGCCGTAACGACGGTGGCAACAAGGGCTACTCGTCGACGGATGAGTACGTCTCGCCCAACGGCAACGAGCCGACGATTCCTGCTGGCGTCAGCGCCGATGAGCTCGATCGTGACGCTCTGCGCGCTCTGACGACGCTGTCGGGTCCCAACCGCGACATTGTCGCTCGTCACCTGGTGATGGCTCAGCCAGCTTATCGATCTTGACCCGGAGGCTGCCTACCAGCACGCTCAGGCGGCTGTTGCTCGTGCTTAGCCGCGTCGATGTTGTTCGCGAGGCCGCCGCGCTGACCGCCTACGCCTCGGGCCGTTACGAGGAAGCGCTGCGCGAGGTGCGTGCTGTTCGTCGTATGCGCGGCGATTCTTCGCTGCGCGCGGTGGAAAGCCGATGCCGAGCGTGGCCTTGGCCATCCCTGAGAAGGCTGTTGAGATTATCGATGCCACCGATGTGTCGACCCCTGACCTCGCTGAGCAGGTTGAACTCGTCCTCGTGTCCTCCGGTGCGCGTGCGGATCTCGGTCAGGCCGAGGTCGGCCTCGTGATCGTCGACGATGCACTCGCTGCTCTTCCGGCTTCCACCGATGATGAGCTGCGCCGCCGTCTGATGGAGGTCAAGGCTCAGCGCCTGCTCGATCTCGGTCGTGACGACGAAGCCGCAGAGGTCATTGACGCGATGCCGGAAGAGGTGGAGGACACCGAGATCATCGACGTTGCGCTCTACGCCGATGCCGATGTCGACGGCAAGCGTTCGCCTCTGCGCGGCTCCGGAGCTGCTCTCGCAGAGGAATATGACTGCGCACTGCTCGACCTCGACGGTACCGCGTGGTCCGGTGACGAAACGATCGAGCACGCGGCCGCCTCGGTGATCGAAGCCCGCGAGTCAGGCATGACCTCGGCCTTCGTCACCAATAACGCGATGCGCACCCCCAGCAGGTCACCGACAAGCTCAACTCCATGGACTTCGCGGCGACCCCTGACATGGTCATGACCTCCGCGATGGACATCGCTGCGATCATGGCCGAGGAGCTCGAGGAGGGCGCGAAGGTCTTCGTGATCGGCGGAGCCGGCCTGCGTCTCGCTCTTGAGGAGCGCGGCTTCGTCCTGGTGGACAGCGCGGACGATGAGCCCGTCGCTGTTGTTCAGGGCCTCGACAAGCAGGTCGACTGGGCGCTGCTGTCCGAGGGCGCTTTTGCGATTGAGCGCGGCGCCGCATTCTACGCATCGAACCTTGACGCGACCCTGCCTATCGAGCGCGGTCAGGCGCTGGGCAACGGCTCGCTGGTTCGTGCGATCCAGCACGCAACGCGCAAGCGTCCGATCGCCGCTGGCAAGCCCGAGCCGGGCATCTACCGCCGTGCGGGCGAGCTCGTCGGCGCGCAGAACCCCATCGCCGTTGGCGATCGCCTGGAAACCGACATCATGGGTGCCGTTGCGGCCGGCGTGCCCGCCATGCACGTTCTGACGGGCGTGCACCAGGCCCGTGACGTGATCCGCGCTCCGCGTGGACAGCGCCCCAGCTACCTGGCTATCGATATGCGTGGCCTGCTCGAGGGCGCACCCTGCGCCTAAGCACCACCGCGACGGCACCTGGACCTGCGGTGTTTCCCCAGGTTGCGAAGGCGACCCGCTCCGGCGTGCTCACGCTCGACGATGTCGAGCTGACCGAGCCCGTCACCATTAGCATCGACTCCTACCGTGCTCTCGCTGCAGCCGCGTGGGAGTACGCGGACGGCGCCGGCTCCGCCGTGTCCCTGCCCCGACATCACGGTCGTCGATAACGAGGATCCCGCAGGTATCGTCACGGCACCGAGCCGACCGAGGCGCCCTCTGTGGAGGATGACGATTTCTTCGACGTCGCGGCGAACGCCGATCGATCTGCCCGAGCCCGGTGCCCAGACGCCCGCGTTCCTGCCCGGTGAAGAAGAGCTCGAGGAGCTGCTGGAGCGCACGGCAGACCTGGACGAGCAGGCCTGATGGCTTTACGCGAGCAGACTGAGGCCCGCCTGGTCGGTTTCGATCAGCTCGGAGCATCCCTTCAAGTGGAGACGCTCCGAGCGATCGAGGCCGACCTGCGGCGGGCCCCGTCTCGCCGACGCGCACGTCGGCGCCACTGTGCCCGGTGGGCGTGTGCAGGGAGGCGACAACGAGGGAGCGGTGCATGAAGCTGCGCAGAATCGACTCCGAGCTGGTTCGCCGTGGCCTCGCCAAGTCGCGCGGCGCGGCCGCGCAGATGATCGAGGACGGGCGCGTCAAGCTGGACGGAGAGGTTGTTCTCAAGCCCGCGCGTCAGATGGACCCCGCACAGGCGATCGTCGTCGAGGAATCGGACGATCCGGAGTACGTCTCCCGAGGTGCTCACAAGCTTGCCTGCGCGCTCGATGCTCTTGGAGACAAGGCGCCTCTGATCGAGGGGCGTCGCGCGCTTGATGCGGGCGCTTCGACCGGCGGTTTCACCGACGTACTGCTGCGGCGTGGTGCAGCCTCCGTTGTTGCGGTGGACGTCGGCTACGGTCAGCTCGCGTGGAAGCTCCAAAGCGACCCGCGCGTGGAAGTCCACGACCGCACGAACGTGCGCACGCTCGATCCTGCCACGGTCGCTCCCGCGCCCGATCTGGTGGTCGGCGATATGTCTTTCATTTCGCTGACGTTAGTGCTACCCCGCTTGTCGCTGCAGTTGCGCAGCTCACGCCGATTTCCTTCTGATGGTGAAGCCTCAGTTTGAAATCGGAAAAAGGAGCGTCTCGGCCACGGCGGCGTCGTGCGCAATCCTGAGCATCACGTAGAGACGGTCGAAAAGGTCGCACGGTGTGCCATCGACCTGGGGCTGGATATCGCTGCGATCGCCGCTTCGCCGCTGCCCGGACCGTCCGGAAACGTCGAGTATTTTCGTGCACATGCGCCGCGACTACCCCGATCCCATCGATCCTGCGCAGCTCACTGACTACATCCGTCGTGCAGTCGAGGCCGGACCTGCCGGAGGTGCCCTATGACCCGTGTGTTGATGGTTCGTCATCGCCATCGTCCCAATGCGATCACGAGCGCGGTGAGCCTCGCGCAGGCTCTTCAGGAGCAGGGGATCGACGTCGTCGATGACGCTTCGGGCGGCGATATTGACATGGTGCTGTCGATCGGCGGCGACGGAACGTTCCTCGTGGCCGCATCGAGTGCCCGCGCGCTCGGCGTCCCGCTGCTCGGCATTAACGCTTAGCCACATGGGTTTCCTGACGGAACTGGGCGACAGAGGCACTGGCGACCTGGCCCGTACGATCCAGGAGGGCGACTTCACCGTGGAGCGTCGCATGACGCTGGATGTCACGATGGAACGCTCGGACGGCTCGAAGGCTGACGACTGGGCTCTTAACGAGGCAGTCGTCATGCACACAGACGTCGCTCATCCCGTCCACTTCGCTCTCGTCGTCGATGGACAGGAAGTGTCGACCTACGGCGCTGACGGAATGATCCCTGTCCACTCCAACGGGATCGACTGCCTATTCTTTCTCGGCGGGTGGACCCGTCGTGGCCCGATACCGAAGCGATTGTCGTCGCCCCTCTGGCCGCTCACGGGCTTTTTCACGCGGCCGCTCGTCGTCGGTCCTTCCGCGTGTGTCGAGATCGTTGTCCTCGACGACATGTGGACGCCGCCGGAGATGTGGTGCGATGGACTTCGGCGCATGACTGTTCCAGCTGGGGAGTGGTCCGTGCACGCGTCGGTTCCTCGCCCGTCCAGCTCGTGCGCATTGACGATACGCCGTTTTTCCGCGCGTCTTGTTCGTAAGTTCAATCTTCCCGTGCGCGGGTGGAGGGATGGTCCTCGGTGATTGAGTCGCTCGATATTTTCGCATCTGGGTGTTATCGAGTCCGCTCACGTCGATTTTGGGGCGGGTCTCATCGTTGTGACCGGCGAAACGGGTGCCGGTAAGACGATGGTGCTCTCGAGCCCTGCAGCTGCTGCTCGGTGCCCGCGCGGATGCGGCGCTCGTGCGCAGTGGTGCAGAGCGCCTTTCCGTTGACGGTATTTTCACGGTGAACGAAGAGGTTGCAGCACGCGTTGAGGACAGCGGTGGCCTCGTCGAAGGAGGCGAGCTGATCGTCGGTCGTTCGGTGCGTGCCGCAGGTCGTTCCCGCGCCCACCTCGGTTCCCGTCCCGTGCCTGCCTCGGTATTGACGGACATTGTCGGATCCATGGTGACGATCCACGGGCAGGCCGACCAGATTCGTTTGACGGGGAGGCGGCCCAACGCCGTGCCCTCGATCAGTTTGGCGGTGAGCCCCACGCGGCTTTGCTCGAGGAGTACCGCTCGGCTTTCCGTCACGCCGTTGACGTCAAGCACCGCCTGGATTCGCTGCGCGGTGACGCGAGCGAACGCGCCGAGGAGCTGGAGGATCATGCGAGCCGCTCTTCGGCAGGTCGAAGAGCTTGATCCGGTTATCGGTGAGGAGGAAGAACTCGTCGGCGAGGCGGCCCGGCTGACGAACGTCGAGGACCTGCGCGCACTCGTTGGCGTGTCCTTGGGGTATCTCAAGGGTGACGATCGGGGTGACTTTACCGGCGCAGTTGAGGCCGCCCGTCATGCCTACGCTCAGCTCGACGACGCAGCGCGATTCGACGAGGCCCCTGGCTGAGTGTGTGGGTCGTGCGCGCAACCAGGTGCTCGAGCTCGAAGCTCTCGCCGATGACGTCTCCGCCTACCTGGCTCGGCTCGATGCGGACCCGGAGCGACTCGCGCAGATTCATGCGCGACGCGCTGCCATCAGGACGTGCTACGCGGACGCGCCGCGGACATCGAGGGGCTTCTCGCATGGGCCGAAGTGGCGCGCGATCGCGTCGATGAACTGTCCTCGCCCGGATCTGACCCTGAGACCGTCGAGCGCGAACTTGCGGCTGCACAAAAGCGGGTGCTCGAGTGCGGGCGCCGGGTCACTGACTCCCGTACCCGCCTCGCCCAGGAGTTGGCCGCGGGCGTCAACGAGGAGCTCCACGCGCTGTCGATGCCGGACGCGACGCTCCACATCGATTGCGAGCCGACGAAGCCGACCTCGAACGGCTGTGAGACCATCTGTTCCGCCTTCAACCACATCCGCACGCGCGACCCGCCCCCTCGGTCAGGGGGCCTCGGGCGGCGAGCTATCCCGCGTCATGCTGGCGCTGGAGTTGATGCTGGGCCGCATGGAGGCCTCGTCGACCTTCATCTTCGACGAAATCGACGCGGGCATCGGCGGACAGACGGCGACCGAGGTGGGGGCGCGCCTGAAAAAGCTCGCGCAATCACGTCAGGTCATCGTCGTCACGCACCTTGCTCAGGTCGCGGCTTTCGGCGACCAGCACCTCGTCATCGAAAAAGAACGACGGGACCACGAAGGTGCGTGAAGTCAGTGGAGACGAGCGCGAGGCTGAACTCACCCGCATGATGGGTGGGGATCCGCACTCAGCTGCGGCGCGCCGCCACGCTTCGCAAGTCTTGGCCTCCGCCGTGTCACAATCGCAGGGATGAGTGAGACACTTCCAAAGGAATCGAGCGCGCGCTCCGGGCGGATCCGTATTGACGACCGCCCCAAGCACCTGGCGACGCGCCTAGAAAGCGGCGAAATCGCCGTCATTAACGTCGCGGACTTGGACCGCGAGAGCTGCCGCGCTCGTCGCGGCGGGCCCGGTTGCCGTTCTCAACGCGCAGCCGTCTCTGACGGGACGCGCAGCTGCCCTGGGTCCGCGCTCTATTCTTGACGCTCAGCATCGCCCTCGTCGATGACCTGGGCCAGGACATCGCAGTCGCTGCGCGAGGGCCAAGAGGTGACCGTCGCCGGTTCGAAGGTCCCTCGTCGACGGCTCGGTTGTTGCGACGGGCTCCGTCGTGTCCGCGGACGACCTGATGTCGATGTTGCGGACTCCAGCGCGCTGTTCGCCGCCGTGGATGCCTCGATTGAGGACTACCTCGCGAAAGACGGCGCCACGGTGCTGCGCGGTGTTGACGTGCCCGAACTACCCGACCTCGCAAAGCGCCCGATCCTCCTTGTGACCGGCGGTAGCACCACCGCGGCGGAGCTGCGCAAGCTCGCGCGCTGGCGTTCGGAGGTCGCCCCTTCGTGATTGCCGTCGACGGTGGAGCTGACGTAGCCCTCAAGGCGCGACTGTCTCTCGACCTCGTCGTCGGTGACGCCGAGCTGATGAGTGAGAAGGCGATTCGGAAGGCTCGCTCGTTCATCGTGCGAGTGGGAGGTGACGGTCTTGCCCCCGGAGCCGATCGGCTCGATCGCATGGGAATTGTCTACGAGCGCGTCTCGATGGCTGGTACACCTCTGTCGACGCGGCGCTCGTCGTCGCCGCGCACTCGAACGCTCGCGCTGTCGTGACGGCAGGCATGACCTACGGGAGGCCGAACTGGTCGACGCCGGTCGTGCGCTCGTCGCCCCTGCCTTCTTCTCTCGACTGGCGGTCGGATCGCGGCTGATCGGTGCGCAGGCGGTTGCGGCTACCTTCCGTCCGCGCCCGCGCGGTTGGACGCTTGTTCTGCTGGCCCTGGTCGCTGTGGCCCTGATGGGTGTCGCGCTGTGGTCGACCCCGTGGGGCAACGACCTGCTGCACCCGTCACTTCATTCTTCGTCTCGCTGATGCACTCGGTTGGAGGACCCCAATGATTAACTTCCGCTACCACGTCGTCTCGATCATCGGGATCTTCATCGCTCTAGCCGTTGGCGTTGTTCTGGGGGCCGGCCCGTTGCAGAGCCGCATCCAGGCGGGTGTCAACTCGTCGACGACCACTTCGGCAGCCGACCCGCTGCTCAGTGCCCGGGCCGATGCGGAGGCCGCGGGTCTCAAGGCCCTTGCTTCCTCGACGTTGACCGGTTCTCTGAGCTCGGCCAAGGTTGCCCTCGTCGTCCCTGCCCGGTGCATCTGACGATGACGTGAGCGCGATTCGCTCGACGCTGACCGATGCCGGCGCGAGCATCGTGGGACGCGTGACGCTCACCGACAACTGGCACTCCTCTTCGATGAGCCAGTACCGCACGACGCTGTCGACGACCCCTGCCTCGCATCTCGCGTCGGGCGCTGCGAAGACCGCTAGTGCAGACGGCGTCGTGGGTTACTCGATTGTGCAGGTTCTCACGACGACCGGAGCTGAGACCGACCTGCTGCGTCAGATTCTCAGCGACGAGTCCACGCCAATCATGACCGTGGACGAGGACGCGAACGGTGGCGCAACCGCAATCGTCGCAGTCGGACCGCGCGCACAGGCCACCGCGGCTAGCAACGCCACGCCCTGCCGCCGTGACTCAGAGCTCTGAAGCGTGGGTGGGCCTGGGACAGGCGCTCGGTTCTACCAACGGCGTGCTCGTTGGCGACGCTCCACGCGTGACGCGATGATTTCTCAGGTGCGCGCAAGCGGCGTCACCGTTACGACGGTTGACTCCGTTGGCACGACCTCGCCGCCGTCGATACGGCGCTCGCGCTGTCGAGTCCCGCCACGACCGTCCGCGCATTCGGCGTTGGCACCGGCGCACAGTCGGTGATTCCCTCCGTCAAGTAGGGCGCAACGTTCCTTTTCGAGGCCCCCGGCGGTTCATGGTGACCGCTGGGGCCTCGTCGACTCCCCGCCGCGCGAGACGCTCAGCCTATACTCAGTGTCGTACCGACGAGCGAGAATGAGAGCGTGACCATGCGTTTCCTGTCCCCCCAAGAGGCTGCGGCGATCGAAGACCAGCACACCCCCCATACAGTGACCGCGAGCGAGACCGTGTGGAGCGGCCGTATTGTCGATATGATCAAGGATCACGTCGTTGTCGTCGAGGGCCAGGAACCGGTCGTTCGTGAATACACGCGCCACCCGGGCGCTGTCGCCGTCGTCGTCATGCGCGGCGAAAGCGGGGCAGAAGAGATCCTTCTGGAGCGTCAGTACCGCCACCCCGTGCGGGCCTCGCTGTGGGAGATCCCGGCTGGTCTGCTCGACATCCCCGGGGAAGACCCGCTGATCGCGGCCGAGCGCGAATTGGCCGAAGAAGCCGATCTTGCTGCTGGACGCTGGGACGTTCTGGTCGACTACTTCACCTCACCCGGCAGCTCGACCGAGCCTCTCCGCGTTTTCTTGGCTCGCGACATTCGCGACACCGAAACGCCTTTCGGCCGTGAAGACGAAGAAGCGACGATGGAGTATGCCTGGGTGCGTCTCGATGATGCGCTCGCGATGGTGCTGGACGGACGTCTGCACAACCCGTCCGCGGTCATTGGCGTCCCTCGCGACGCACGCCGCACGCGGTCGAGGCTGGGCCGGTTTGCGGCCCGCCGAATCCCCGTGGCTTCGCCCCTGATCTGTCCGTAGGCCCTGAGTCCCGAGACTTGTGGGCCGTCCAACACTCCAGACGGCTTTTTCGCAACGCCTATTTATCTAAATTGGCGTACACTCATTCCCAGAGAAAAGCACACAGAGGCGCAGTAACGGAGCGTCGGAGCGGAGGACACGTGGCAGAAGAATCAGACGCCACAACCCGACAGCAAGTGCTCGATCTCATCGTCGAAAAGGGGCCTGTCACAGCCTCTTCGATTGCGAAGGTCCTGGGGCTGACGACGGCCGCCGTGCGCCGCCACATCACGCTGCTGCTGGACTCCAAAGAGATCGCAGAACACGAGCCGGGGGCACCTTCGAAGCGTGGCCGCGGACGCCCCGCGCGTCACTACGTCGCCACGGAACGGGCACACGTTCACCTCGCTGACGGATATTCCGACCTTGCGTCCAAGGCCCTCGGATACCCTCGGGCAGCTCGGCGGAGAAGAAGCCGTTGAGTCGTTCGCTGCAGCGCGCTCACGTGAGATCGAGCGGCGCTACGCCCCGATCGTCCGCGACGCAGGGACCGATCCGCGCGTTCGCGCGCAGGCCCTCGCCGACGCGCTCACGCAGGACGGCTACGCGGCCACCGTCCGCGACATCGGCGGGGAACGCTCGCAGTCCAGCTGTGCCAGGGCCATTGCCCGATTCAAAATGTCGCGGGAGATTTCCCGCAGCTGTGCGACGCTGAGACGCTTGCCTTTGGCAAGCTGCTCGATGTCCACGTCCAACGACCGTCCACGCTCGCGGGCGGGGGACACGTGCACGACCCACATTCCCGTGGGTATGCCCGTGATCCGCCCCGGAGCGCGGAATGTGCGACGCAAGTAGCACTTGGTTAAGAACGAGAGGTTGACACAACTATGACGCAGGCACCCGCCTCGGGCGCTGACGACCGTCGAATGACCGATGACGAGATCATCGAGTCGATCGGCGGTTACGAATACGGTTGGCACGACTCCGACGACTACTCGAAGGATGTCCCCACCGGTATTAACGAAGAAATTGTTCGCTTCATTTCTGAGGTGAAGGACGAGCCGCAGTGGATGCGGGAGCGCCGTCTGAAGGCGCTGGAACTGTTCGAACGTAAGCCGATGCCAGCGTGGGGCCCCTGATCTGTCTCACGTGGACTTCGATGCATTCAAGTACTACGTGCGTCCCACCGATCGCCAGGTCAACGACTGGGAAGACCTGCCCGAGGAAATCCGCGACACCTACGACCGCCTCGGCATCCCCTGAGGCCGAGAAGTCTCGCCTGGTCTCCGGCGTCGCCGCCCAGTACGAGTCCGAGGTTGTGTACCAGCAGATCCAGGAAGACCTGGAGCGTCAGGGCGTCATCTTCACTGATACCGACACCGGCCTGCGCGAATACCCCGAGATTTTCGAGGAGTACTTCGGCAAGTGCGTTCCCGCCGGCGACAACAAGTTCTCCGCGCTGAACACGGCCGCCTGGTCCGGTGGCTCCTTCGTGTACGTCCCCAAGGGTGTCCATGTGACGATCCCGCTGCAGGGCCTACTTCCGCATCAACACCTCGGCGATGGGTCAGTTCGAGCGCACGCTCATCATCGCCGACGAGGGCTCCTACGTGCACTACGTCGAGGGTTGCACTGCCCCCATCTACGACGAGAACTCCCTGCACTCCGGTGTCATCGAGATCTTCGTCAAGAAGGATGCTCGCGTGCGCTACACGACCATCCAGAACTGGTCGACCAACGTTCTCAACCTGGTCACCCAGCGCGCGATGGTCGATGAGGGCGGCACCATGGAATGGGTCGACGGCAACATGGGTGCCGCGATCACCATGAAGTACCCGGCCTGCTTCCTCATGGGCGAGCACGCCCGCGGCGAGACGCTGTCCATCGGCTTCGCCAGCCCCGGCCAGCAGCAGGATACCGGCGCGAAGATGGTGCACATGGCTCCCCACACCTCGTCGTCGATCGTGTCCAAGTCCGTGTCGCGCGGTGGTGGCCGCACGTCGTACCGCGGCCTCGTCCAGGTCAACGCGCGTGCCCGTCACTCCAAGTCGAACGTGCTGTGCGACGCCCCTGCTCGTCGATAAGATCTCGCGTACCGACACCTACCCCTACGTCGATGTTCGCACCGATGACGTCGAAATGGGTCACGAGGCCACCGTCACCAAGGTGAGCGCCGACCAGCTCTTCTACCTCGATGAGCCGAGGCCTCGACGAGAACGAGGCCATGGCGATGATCGTGCGCGGCTTCGTCGAGCCGATCGCCAAGGGAGCTGCCGATGGAGTACGCCCTCGAGCTCAACCGCCTCATTGAACTGCAGATGGAAGGATCCGTCGGCTGATGACGACCCCCAACACTATTGTCGAGACCATGAACAAGGCCCACTCGCACGGGGCCGACGCCGAAAAAGGCGCACCCCTCGCGCGCGGACCGCCCGACCTCGTTCAACCTGGACGATATCGCCGTGCCGCACGGCCGCGAGGAAGACTGGCGCTTTCACCCCGATGCGTCGCATCGAGCGCCTCTTCGAGCCCACCAACTACGACGCCGGCGACGCGCCGGTTACCGTCGAGGCTCCCGCACCCGTCGTCGTCGAGACCGTCGCTCGTGACGACAAGCGCCTGGGTACCGTCCTGGCTCCCGGCGACCGCACCGCAGTCGTCGCCTGGAACGGCTTTGAGCAGGCGACCGTCGTCGAGATCCCGGCCGAGGCCGAGCTCGACGCACCCGTGCGCATCAACGTCGCTGACGTCGCGGGCACCCGCGCGCAGCACATCATGATCCGCGCCGGCAAGTTCTCCAAGGCCACCGTCATCCTGTCGCACACCGGCTCCGCTCAGGCTGCGCTCAACCAGACCGTCGAGGTCGAGACCGGCGACAGCGCCAACCTGACCGTCGTGTCGCTGCAGGAATGGGACGATACCGCCCTGCACGCCTCGAACCAGCGCCTGGCCCTGGGCCGTGACTCCAAGCTCACCCACATCGTCGTCACCTTCGGCGGCGACCTCGTGCGCGTGTGCGCCGACACGGACTTCCGTGGCTCCCGGCGCCGAGCTCAATATGCTGGGCATCTACTTCGTCGATGGCGGCCAGCACCTGGAGCACCGCGTGTTCGTCGATCACTCTCAGCCCAAGTGCTTCTCTCGCGTCACCTACAAGGGCGCCCTGCAGGGCAAGGATGCGCACTCGGTCTGGATCGGCGACTGCCTCATCCGCGAGGCCGCCGACGGCACCGACACGTACGAGCTGAACCGTAACCTGGTGCTCACCGAGGGCGCCAAGGCCGACTCCGTGCCCAACCTCGAAATCGAGAACGGCGAGATTGAGGGCGCCGGACACGCGTCCGCGACCGGTCGTTTCGACGATGAGCAGCTGTTCTACCCTGATGAGCCGTGGTGTTCCTGAGCACGAGGCACGCCGCCTGGTCGTGCGCGGCTTCTTCGCCGAACTGATCAATCAGATTGGCGTCCCCTGAGGTGGTCGACCACCCTCATGGCAAACCGTCGAGGCCGAGCTGGCCAAGTCCCGTAACAACTGAGCTGTAAGGGAATACATATGTCGACTCTGCGTATTAAGGATCTGCACGTCTCCGTCGAGACTGCCGAGGGCCCCAAGGAAATCCTCAAGGGCGTCAACCTCACCATCAACTCCCGGCGAAATCCACGCCATCATGGGCCCCAACGGCTCGGGTAAGTCCACCATGGCCTACGCTCTGGCCGGTCACCCCGACTACGAGATCACCTCGGGCGAGGCGTGGCTCGATGACCAGCTCATCACCGAGATGAGCGTCGACGAGCGCGCCAAGGCAGGCCTCTTCCTGGCCATGCAGTACCCCGTCGAGGTTGCTGGCGTCTCCGTCTCCAACTTCCTGCGCACCGCCAAGACCGCGATCGACGGTCAGGCCCCGCCCCTGCGCTCGTGGGTCAAGGACATGAAGAGCTCCATGGAGAACCTGCGCATGGACTCCGACTTCGCCGAGCGTGACGTCAACGTCGGCTTCTCTGGCGGTGAGAAGAAGCGCCTGGAGATCCTGCAGATGGAGCTGCTCAAGCCCTCCTTCGCCGTCCTCGACGAGACCGACTCCGGCCTTGACGTCGACGCGCTGCGCATCGTGTCCGAGGGCGTCAACCGCGTCCACGGCGAGACCGGCTGCGGCGTTATGCTGATCACGCACTACACCCGTATCCTGCGCTACATCAAGCCCAGCCACGTTCACGTTTTCGTCGACGGCCGCGTTGCCGCTCAGGGCGGCCCCGAGCTGGCCGACGAGCTCGAAGAGAACGGCTACGACAAGTACCTGGGTCTCTGATCGCCGTGTCTGCGGACTTCACCGCCGCCGAGCTCGACGCTATTCGTTCGGACTTTCCGATTCTGAGTCGCGTCGGGCGCGGCGGCGCGCCCATTGCGTACCTCGATGCGTCCGCCACGTCGCAGAAGCTGGCGTGCGTGATCGACGCCGAGGCCGACTTCACCGCCGCAGTAACGGCGCGGTCCATCGCGGTACGCACCTTCTCGGCGACGAGGCGACCGACGCGTTTGAAAGCGCGAGGGTTGCACTGGCCTCGTTCGTTGGCGCCAGCCCGGACGAGATCGTCTGGACGAAGAACGCAACCGAGGGCTATCAACCTGGTCGCCCTGTCGATGGGCAACGCGTCGCAGGGGATGGGCGGCGCGGAGTCGGCCGCCCCTGCGCGTTGGCCCCGGCGACCGCATCGTGTGCACCCGCGCCGAGCACCACGCGAACATCGTTCCGTGGCAGCAGCTGTGTGCGCGCACTGGCGCCGAGCTGGCATGGCTCGACCTGACTCCTGACGGTCGCATCGACCTGGATACCCCTGTCGGTGATCACGCCCAACACGCGACTCGTGGCGTTTACGCACGTGTCCAACGTGACCGGCGCAGTCTCGCCCGTCGCAGCCGTCACCGCGGCTGCCCGCGGCGTCGGCGCTCTCATCCTGCTCGATACGTGCCAGTCCAGCGCGCACATGCCGCTCGACCTGTCGGCGCTCGACGTTGACTTCGCGGTTTTTCGTCGCACAAGATGCTCGGCCCCACCGGTGCTGGCGCCCTGTGGGGCGCCGCGCGCTGCTCGCAGCCATGCCTCCCGTGTTGACCGGCGGTTCCATGATCGAGTGGGTGACCATGGAGGAATCGACGTTCATGGCTCCGCCCGAGCGCTTCGAGGCCGGATCCCAGCCCGTCGCTCAGATTGCCGCCTGGTCCGAGGGCTCTTCGCTACATGTCGTCCTTGGGATGGACCGCGTGGAGGCCCACGAACACGCACTCACGCGATTGATGCTCGACGGGATTTCCTCGATCGAGGGAATCCAGGTGCTCGGACCCGACTCTGATGTCGACCGCATCGGTGTCGTTGCATTCGCGGTGGAGGGCGTGCACCCGCATGATGTCGGCCAGTTCATGGATTCCGTGGACGTGGCCGTGCGCGTCGGACACCACTGTGCGATCCCGTTGCATACTTTCTTCCAGGTTCGTTCCTCTGCCCGTGCGTCGGTGGCACCGACCACGACCGCCGAGGAAATCGAGCGTCTCGTCGATGGCCTGTCGAAGGTACGCGGCTTCTTTGGCCGATAGAATCGGAACCAATCGCAATCATTTGGAAAGGCAGCCATGGGTAGTCTTGAGCAGTTGTACCAGCAGGTGATCCTCGATCACGCCCGCGAAAAGCACGGCGAAGGGGATCCCAGCGGCATGGATGCTTCATCGCACCAAGTGAACCCCACGTGTGGCGACGAGGTGACTCTGGGCGTCACGCTGGACGGCGACAACCTCGCCTCTGTGCAGTGGGACGGCGATGGTTGTTCGATCTCGCGCGCCTCGCTGTCCATGATGACCGACCTGACGCAGGGTAAGTCCGCCGAGGAGATCGGCCGCCTGTACCGGGACATGGAAGTCACGATGCACTCGCGTAACCTCGGCGTCGATGACGAAATCCTCGACGACCTGGGCGACGCAGCCGCACTCGAGTCCACGTCCCAGTTCGCGAATCGCGTGAAGTGTGCCCTCCTGGGCTGGTACGCGTTGCGCGACGCAATGGCAAGTCCGGCATCGATATTTCCACCGCGGGCGAGCCCGCTGAGCAGTAAAGGAACCCCATGAGTAACCCGATGGCTCAGTCTGAGCCCGTCGAGCAACGCTTCGGCGCGCCCGCGCAGGAAGCGCCGGCCGCGGCTGAGGTACCCACCCGTCAGATCGACGGCACCGACGTCATCGAGCAGGGCACGCTGGCAGCCGAGAACGTGCTGGAGGCCCTCAAGGACGTCATCGACCCCGAGCTCGGCATCAACATCGTCGATCTCGGCCTCGTCTACGGCGTCGTCATCGGTTCCGAGAACCAGGTGCGCCTCGATATGACGCTCACGTCGGCCGCCTGCCCACTGACCGATGTCATCGAGCGTCAGGCCCAGACGATCCTCTCCGGCGTGACCGACGAGGTCCAGATCAACTGGGTCTGGATGCCGCCGTGGGGCCCCGACCGCATCACGCCGGACGGCCGCGAGCAGCTTCGTGCGATCGGCTTCAACGTCTGATCACCACACAATCATCCCCGGGGGGCATCGCCTCCCGGGGATTGCTGCTACGCGGTGGAGGGGCGAGCCCCTCGGTAGACGCGAACTAGCGGCCCAGCGCCTCGCGCACAACCTGGGCAACCTTACGGCGCAGGATCTTTCCCATCTGATTGCGCGGGAGTTCAGCGATGACGACGAGCTGACGGGGGAGAGCGTAGTGGGCAATGGTCTTTTCGGCCCAGGTTCGCACCTCCTCGAGCGTGAGCGGAGCGCTGCCCGTCCTCCATGATGATGGCCGCGGCGACCTCTTCGGTCGCGTCGGAGACCGGAACGCCTACGACGGCCACATCGCTGATGGACGGATGGGTGCGGATCGCTGCCTCGACCTGGGATGGGTAGACGTTGAAACCGCCGGAGAGGATGAGTTCCTTCTTACGGTCCGCCATCGAGATGAAGCCATCGCTGTTGACGCCGATGTCGCCTGTCTTGAACCAACCCTCGGAGGTGAAGACGCGTGCGCTTTCCTCGGGCGCGTCCAGGTACCCCTCGAAAACCTGGGGGCCTCGGACGATGATCTCCCCTGGCTGGCCGTCCTCAACGTCGAGCGTGTCGTCGTCGAGAGAGACGAGGCGCAGCTGCGTGGAGGGAACGGAACACCGAGAACGCCGTGGCGGCGCTTATCAGACAGGGGGAGCACCCGTGAGGACGGGAGCGGTCTCGGAGAGCCCGTAGCCCTCGACGATGATACCGCCGGTGGTTTCCTCCCCACTCGCGCGCGAGCGTCGTCGACAGCGGCATGGCGCCTGCGACCGCGTAGCGGATAGACGTGATGTCCGTCTTCGTCTTCTGGGCCTGCCTCAGGGATGCGTTCGAACATGGGTGGAACGCCGACGAAGAACGTGACCGGGCGTCGCCTGTGCGCGTCGAGGGCCATCTGCGCGTCGAATTTCGGCAGCAGAACCTGGGTGGCAGCCTTGCGTACGGATGCGCACAGGAAGAAGGTTAGGCCGAAGGCGTGGAAATACAGGGAGGAGCGAGAAGAAGGTTTCCGCGCCCTCGTGCAGCTTCCAGACCCAGAACATGCACTGGTTGACGTTGACCCCAATGTTGCGGTGGGTGAGGGAGCGGACTTGGGGACGCCGTTGGTTCCGGACGTGTGCAGGATAACCGCGCGATCATCCAGGGAGGGCAGCGGGAACAACGCGTCAATGGGCGCTCGACGAGGCCGTAGCACGATCCCACGAGCGCGTCCCCGTTGGAACGGGGCCACGCAGCTGTGCGCGTGTCTCAGCGCGCGCGAGCGACCGGAAGCTTCAGCAGGAAACGCTGCGAGGCGGGCATACCGTGCGAAATATCCACCGTGAACACGGTGTCGAGAACGCCGAGCGGATGAGGCGTCGACGCACTTTTCCCAGACGATCGCGACCTTGCCGCCGTGGCGCTCCAGTTGTCCCGCAATCTCCGCGGCGGGGAGCAAGAGGATTGTGCTGCGCGGCGATGGCTCCGATACGCATACACGCGTAGAAGGCGACAAAAAGCCTGCGGGCAGTTTGGCAGCGCGATGGCCACCGTATCTCCCGGGCGCACCCCGGCCTCGTACAAAACCCGAGCGGCCTTCAGAACCTGATCGCGGACCTGGGCGTAGGTGGTCGTCGCACCGAAGTAGTCGAGCGCAATGCGGTCAGGATAGAGGTGTGCGGCGTCATCCAACAGTGCGTACAGCGACTCATCAGGCACGGGCACCTCGTAGGGGACCGCGTCGTACATGTCGTGAGCCTGCTCGACGATGCTGCGTGTCATGATGTCCTCCTGCGAATCAGCGCACTCAATTGTACCGAGCCGAAGGATTGTTCACACCCGAGGAACGCTCCAGGTGTCACACGTCGAGATGTCGCCGGAATCAAGTCCGCGCTGCAGCCATGTCGCGCGCTGCTCAGCGCTGCCGTGCGTCCACGTCTCCGGGTTCGAAGATCCCTGATACTTTTCCTGCAGACGGTCATCCCCGATCGCCTGCGCGGTCTGGAGCGCACCCAAGACCTGATCGGCGGTCGGAGTCTTCAGGAACGGGGTGCCGGTCGAGGGATCGGGGGTATTGGACGCCCAATGCATCCACACGCCCGCGTAGCAGTCGGCCTGGAGCTCGCTGCGCACGCCCGCCCCCTGTTCACCGGACTCGCGCGTGTCGTGCGCACGGAAAACACCCTGAATGTTCTGGATATGGTGTCCCCACTCGTGGGCGACAACGTATTCCTGTGCGAGCACAGAATCGGAGGCACCGTACTTGGAGACCATGTCGTCAAAGAACCCGAGGTCGAGGTACACCGTCGAGTCTCCGGGGCAGTAGAACGGGCCCACCGCGCTCGTCGCGGTGCCACAGGCAGTGGAGACGGAGTTTGTAAAGACCTGGAAATCGGGCAGCTGGTACGCGACGCCCGTGTTCTGAGCGGACAGCTGCGTCTTCCACACCGCGTCCAGAGACTGCGCGGTGGCGACCATGCGGCACTCAACGCGAGTATTCGCATCGTGTCCCGTCTGGCAGGGTGGACGTATCGACCGCAGACGAGGGGGTGGACGAGGTATCAGGAGACGCCGACAGCAGGCTCGTCAGATCGATGCCGGTGAAGTAGGAGAACCCGAGGATCAAGAGGACACCGAGCAGCGAGCCTCCGCCCGCCCCGGCAATCTTTCGCCCCGCGCCGGACGTACCAACACGCGACGGATCCAAACGGATGTTGTCATTGAAACTCATGGTTGCTCCACACTTTCAGCGGCGGCGCCCAGCCTCGTAGCGGCCAAGCATGTCGGAAACGGAACTCGTCGAAACACCCGTTCTCAATCGATGCCCGAATTCCATCGACCAGACGCAGTGTAAAACCACTCGTTGTGAATGGTCGCGAGCGTCGCTGACAGAATCTCTTTCGCCTTGAACAGATGATGAATGTAAGCGCGCGTGTAGTGCGTGCAGGTGTAGCACTCACAGCCGTCAACGAGGGGCGTGAAATCCCTCTTGAAGCGCGCGTTCGTAACGTTGAAACGTCCGTCGGGCGTGTAGATCGCAGCATTACGGGCGACGCGCGAGGGTTGACGCAGTCGAAGGTGTCGGCGCCTGCGGCCACACCTGCGAAGAGGTCCTCGGGCTCGGAGATGCCCAGGGAGGTGGCGCGGGCGGTCCTCGCCCAACTCCTCGCACACCCACGAGACGATCGTGCCGAGGTTTTCCTTCTCGAGCGCCCCTCCGACACCGAAGCCATCGAAGCGCTGCCCGTCAACCTCCATGTCCGCCATGGTGCGTGCGGCCTGGCGACGCAGGTCCTCCCACTGGGCGCCCTGGATGACACCCCACAGCTGCTGATACGGCTTATGGGAACGTTCGTCGGTGAGGCGCTTGTGCTCGGCGAGGCATCGCGCCGCCCACGCGTGGGTGCGCTCGAGCGATTCCTCCTGGTAGGAGCGCGGGTGCAGCAGGCTCGTCAGCTCATCAAAGGCGAACATGATGTCACTGCCGAGCTGATGCTGGATCCCCATTGACACCTCGGGGTTAAAGCGATGCTTCGTGCCGTCGATGTGGCTGGAGAAGATCACGCCGTCGTCGTCGACGACCGCGTTCGAGGCCTTGATCGCCTGCATCTGGACGGCCGGGTCGGTCGGATCCGCCTTCCCGGAGAACTCCTGCGACAGGACCTTCTGAAGCTGGCGCCGAGGGAGAGGACCTGGAAGCCGCCCGAATCGGTGTACGTGAGGGCCCGGCCAGTTCATGAACTGGCCGAAACCTCCGGCCTCGTCGACGATGTCAGAACCGGGCTGGAGGTACAGGTGGTAGGCGTTTCGCGAGCACCGCCTGGGCACCGAGCGAGCGCACCATCTCGGGCGTGAGGGCCTTGACGTTGGCCTTCGTGCCGACGGGGATGAATGCGGGGGTCGCGATCGTCCCGTGAGCGGTGTGGATGACACCGGTGCGCCCCTAAGCCGCCGTGGGCCTCCATTCGGTGCCCGATCGTGAATCCGCGGTCGGGGAGTGCTCACCCGACGAGGCCGGTGCCTCGAAGGGCGTGAGCTGCTCGGGAGCGGGCGCGGCGAGCCAGTTCTCGTTCATCAGTCGAAGACCTCGTCCTTTTTCAGTCCCTCGGTGCGACGGATGGCGGCGATGACCGGGTAGGTGAGGGGCAGGAGAACAACCTCGAGCAGCACCTTTGTAGAAGTACCCGGTGACGGTGTAGTTGATGAAGTTGCCCAGCGACATCTCGCCGTAGAAGAGAATCGTGCAAAACAGGATGGTGTCTGCGGCCTCGCCGACGATCGTCGAGCCGATCAGGCGGGCCCACAGGTGCTTGGAGCCCCAGCGTCGGCGGATCCACACGAGCACGTAGGAGTTCAGCAGCTGGCCAGCGAGGTAACCAACGAGCGAAGCCAAGACCGCACGCCATACGACGCCGAGGACTGCGGCAAAAGCGTCCTGGTTTTGGTAATCGGGGGCCGGAGGCAGATACTGCACGACGAAGAATGTCAGGGAGGCCAACAGGGAAGCCACGAATCCCATGATGATGACGCGCTTAGCCCGAGCGAATCCGTAAACTTCCGACAGCACATCGCCGATGATGTGGGTGAGCGGAAGAGGATCGCGCCCCGTCGAAAATGAGGTAATGCGTGGACGTGCTGAGCATGAACGCCTTGGTTGCGGCGATATTCGAGATGAGTAGCAGTGCCACGAAGGCGACGGAGACGATGTCGAGGGCGCGCGTGAGGGCGCGCCGATCCAGACGGGACCGGGCTTTCAGACATGGGATGGACCTCGCTTAGGTGCGTAGATAACGGTTAATTCCGACACCCATTGTGCCCGCATCTTGCGTGATCATGCGCAACAGGGCCAGCTTTTGGCGCGGGTTGATTCGCCCACACGCACCCCTCCTCTACTCTTGGAGGGTGATTAACGTCCAGGACTTCTCTTTGCGAATCGGTGCCCGCGAGCTCGTCAACCATGCGAGCTTCCGGATCGATAAGGGCATGTGCATCGGCCTCGTGGGCCGCAACGGCGCGGGTAAGACGACGACGATGCGGCTTCTGCAGGCGAAGGCGACCGTGGCGGTGCCGCCGAATACACGGGCACGATCTCGTCGAACGGCACGGTTGGTTACCTGGCGCAGGACACGCACGTGGGCGATCCGTCGATGAAAGCCCGTGACCGCATCATCTCCGTGCGCGGTATCGACTCGATTATCGCGCGCATTCGCAAGGCCGAACACGAGATGTCCACGACCGAGGGTGCCCGTCAGCAGCGCGCGATGGAGCGCTACGTCAAGCTGGACCAGCAGTTTACGAACTCGGGCGGCTGGGCGGCCAACGCAGAGGCTGCCCAGATCGCGCACTCTCTCGGCCTCGAAGACCGGGTCCTTGATCAGACCCTCGACACACTGTCGGGTGGCCAGCGTCGACGCGTCGAGCTGGCGCTGTGCTCTTCTCCGACGCCGATGTTCTACTGTTGGACGAGCCCACGAACCACCTCGATCATGACTCGATCGTCTGGCTGCGCGACTGGATTAAGACGTTCCCCGGCGGCGTCATGATCATCTCCCCACGACGTGAAGCTACTGGGAGACACCGTCAACCAGGTCTTCTACCTGGACGCGAATCGTGCGCAGATCGATATCTACCACCTGGGTGGGCCGCCTACCTCAAGCAGCGCGAAGAAGACGAACGTCGTCGCCGCAAGGAACGTGCTAACGCGCTGAAGAAGGCCGAACACCTCAAGCGCCCAGGGCGAGAAGATGCGCGCCAAGGCCACGAAGGCCGTCGCCGCTCAGCAGATGCTGCGCCGCGCCGAGGAGCTGTTCCGCCCAGCCGGAGCGGAGATCGTCCAGGAGAAGGTTGCGCGCCTACGTTTCCCGGATCCTGCTCCATCGGGCCGCGTGCCGCTCACCGCCGAAGGCCTGTCCAAGTCCTACGGCTCACCTCGAAGTGTTCACCGGTGTTGACCTGGCCATTGATCGCGGTTCCAAGGTCGTCGTGCTTGGCTTGAACGGTGCCGGTAAGACCACGCTGCTGCGGCTGTTGTCCGGCATCGAGGAACCCGACTCGGGGCGCGTCGTTCCCGGCCACGGCCTCAAGCTCGGCTACTACGCCCAGGAGCACGAGACTCTCGACGAGGCGCGAACGATCCGCGAGAACATGGCCGAGGCAGCGCCGACCCTCGACGATACTCACGTGCGCAACATCCTGGGTCAGTTCCTGTTCCAGGGAGACGATGTCGAGAAGCCCGTGTCCGTTCTCTCCGGCGGTGAGAAGACACGTCTCGCACTCGCGACGCTCGTGTCCTCCGGCGCGAACGTCCTCCTCCTCGACGAACCCACCAACAACCTCGATCCGGCCTCGCGCGAGGAAATCTCGCCGCTCTGAGGGACTACGAGGGTGCGGTCATTCTCGTCACCCACGACCCCGGAGCCGTGACCGCGCTGAATCCTGAGCGCGTCCTGCTGCTGCCGACGCTGACGAGGATCTGTGGGACGACAGCTACCTGGACCTCGTGACCCTCACCTGAGGATGCGTCGCCACGGCCGACACCGCGGCGAGGATAGGCGAAGGCCGGGACTGGGAACACCCAGCCCCGGCCTCGTCCTTAGCCCTCACAGCACCTTGGAGAAGAACTCCTTGGTACGCTCCGACTGCGGGTTGTCGATGACCTTGGAGGAGCGCCTAGCCTCGACAATCACGCCACCGTCCATGAAGACGACCTGATCGGCGACCCTCACGAGCGAAACCGATCTCGTGGGTGACGACCGCCATCGTCATGCCCGACGCCGCCAGGTCCTTCGCTGACCTGGAGAACCTCGCCGACCAGCTCAGGGTCGAGAGCGGAGGTCGGCTCATCAAAGAGCATGATCTCGGGATCCATGGCGAGCGCACGGGCGATGGCAACTCGCTGCTGCTGGCCACCCGAGAGTTCGGCGGGGTAGTGGTCCGCGCGATCGGCCAAGCCAACGCGATCGAGGAGCTCGAGGGCCTGCGCTCGCGCCTCGCTCTTCGAACGCTTGAGGACCTGAATGGGCGCCTCCATGACGTTCTCCAGCGCGGTCTTGTGCGGGAAGAGATTGAAGCGCTGGAACACCATGCCGATACGAGAACGCTGAGCAGCGATCTCCTTATCGTGGCGCTCGTGCAGCACACCATGCCTCGTCCTCGCGGTAGCCGAGCAGCTCACCGTCGACGTACACGCGGCCGGCGCTGATGTCCTCAAGCATGTTCAGGCAGCGCAGCAGCGTCGACTTTGCCAGAGCCCGACGGGCCCGAGGATGACGCAGACCTCGCCGGACGCGATGTCAAGGTCGATACCCCGCAGGACGTGCAGGTCGCCAAAGAACTTGTGGACTCCGCGAACGGAGACCATGCGGGCGTCGTGGTCGTCATGGTGTCACATCCAAAAACTTGAGCTTGGTGGCCTTTGGCGTCGTCATCCTCATCGGAAGAAGATGACGTGGCGGGGAGTGGGTGCTCGGCGTTGTCGCGGCGCTCGAAGCCCCTTGCCGTAGTACTTCTCGATAAAGGACTGAATCCACATCAGGAGACTCGTGATGACGAGGTACCAGATCGCAGCCGCGATCAGGAGCGGCACGGGAGCGAACGTCGCCTGGCCACGCTGACGCGCAATGAACGTGAGTTCGAGGGTGAAGGGAATCGCCGAGACCAAGGAGGTCGTCTTCAGCATCGAAATTGTCTCGTTGCCGATCGGAGGCACGATCACACGCATTGCCTGAGGGAGGATGATGCGGCGGAAGATCGTTCCGCGCGGCATTCCCAGCGCAGTGGCGGCCTCCCACTGGCCCCTTCGAGACGCTCAGCAGGCCCGCACGCATGATTTCCGCGAGGTACGCGCCCTCGTTCAGACCCAGGCCAATGAGACGCCATCCAGAACGGCGTGAAGTACGTGGCCGTATCAAACGTCAGCTCCCAGCCCCACAGCGAGCCGAGGAACGGCACACCGAAGGAGAGCTTCGCAGAGCGTGGGCAGCAGCGACCAGAAAATCAACTGCGTGTAGATAGGGGGTTCCACGGAAGAACCAGATGTAGCCATCGCCACCCAGCGCAAGACCGGATTCACCGACTGACGCATGATCGCCATCGTGATGGCGAGTGCGGTGCCCACCACCATCGCGAGGATCGTCAGGATGATCGTGAACAGCACGCCCCTGCATGATCGAACGCGAGAACAGCCACTGGAACACGACCTGCCACTGGAAGTTTGCGTTCGTTACCAGCGCGTGGGCTGCCATTGCCGCAAGGATTGCCGCGACGATTGCGCTCGCCCACCTCCCCGGGCGGGGGACTGGTTTCGCGTCGATCAGCTCAACGCCGTCTTTGATGGTCGCCATGAGATCCTCAGTCGTTCGTCGCCGGGTTCAGCTCGGCGGTGGTCAGTGCGGCATTCTGCGCGCCGTACGTCGCCAGAATGTCCTTCAGGTAGCCGTTGTCCATCAGGTACTGCATCAGCCTTCTGGACAGCCTGCGTCAGCTGCTCGTCGTTTTTGTTGACGGCCACGACCCTGCGGGGCGGACTCGACGACGTCGCCGACCTGCTCGATCTTGCCATCCGACTGGGTGGCGGTGTAGCCGATCACCGTCGAATCAGCGAAGGTTGCGTCGTACTGGCCGCCGATGACCTTGGTGGCGATGTCAGTTTGCAGGTCGTGCGGCATGATCGTGATCTTGTCCCTTGCCGTCGGCAACGCACTTCTCGACAACTCGGTCGCGTAGTCTTCCTGCGCGGTTCCGGTCTGCACGCCGATCGTCTTGCGCACGGGTCGGTCGGATCGAAGTCCTTCGGGTTTCCCGCGGCAACGCCGTACGCGGAGCCCACCTGAACGTAGGAGATCAGGTTTGCCTGCTCCTCGCGCTCGGAGGTGATCGTGAACGACGAGATGCCCACGTCGAACTTGGTGCCCAGAGCGGGGATGATGGTCGGGAATTCTGCGTGGTTGGTGGTTCCCTCGTTCAGGCCCATGACCTTGGCGAGCGCCTTGTTGATGTCGACGTCGTAACCCCTGCGCGGTCTGCGAATCGTCTCCCAGGAACTCGGCCGGGGCGTAGTCGGCAGAGGCGCCGTTACGCAGCGTGCCGCGCTCCTGACCTCGTCGGGCACGGGGCCGCGATCTCGTCGACGGTCGGGATCTTCGACACGTCGTACGAGGTTGTGGCTGCGGTGGTCGCCGAGGTCTCTGCTCCGTTCGTCGACGAGCTGGTCGACGTCGGATCCGCGCAGGCGGCGAGAGGGAGAGCGGCCGCGGCTGCGAGGACGATGAGGGCGTGTGCCTTCGAGATGGTCAGCGATGTGCCTTCCAATGGGAGTGGGCCGTAGCCCGTGATTGCTACCATTATGCACCCATATGCATCTAAATGCATATTATGCGTAGCGTGCCACGAATCAGTCGACGGTCGGGTTGGAGTGTAGCTGTCGTCAGTGCTGCATTCTCGGCGCCGTAGGACGCCAGAATGTCGTTGAGGTAGCCGTTGTCCATCAGGTACTGCATCGCCTTCTGGACCGCTTCAGCAAGCTGCGCGTCATCCCTAGCGACCGCCACGCCCCTGAGGAGCCGACTCAAACGTGTCGCCAAGCTGCTCAATCTTGCCAGCCGACTGCGAGCTCGTGTAGCCAATGACCGTCGAGTCCGCGAGGTTGCGTCGTACTGGCCGCCGCTCAGCTTAGTGGCAATGTCCGTCTGGAGTTCGTGAGGCATGACGGTGATCTTGTCCTTGCTTTAGCTGCAACGCACTCGTCAGAGAGCGTGGCCGCATATTCTTCCTGAGCCGTGCCGGTCTGAACCGCAATGGTCGCGCCGCACGGGTTAGAGGGATCAAAAATTCTTCGGATTGCCAGCAGCGACGCCCCATGCGGATCCGACGTTCAGGTAAGACACCATGTTGACTTGCTGCTCACGCTCGGAGGTAATGGTGAACGAGGAGATGCCCACGTCGAACTTTTGTGCCAAGAGCGGGGATGATCGTCGGAAACCCGAGTGCTTGGTTTCCCCTCTTGAGGCCCATTACCTTCGCGAAGCGCCTTGTTGATGTCAACGTCGTAGCCAATGGGAGTCTGTCCATCAGCATCCATGTATTCGGCAGGTGCATATCCGGTAGAGGCGCTGTTACGCAGGGTGCCCCTGCTTGATCTCGTCGGGAACGAGGGCTGCAACTCATCGACAGTCGGGATCGATGAGACGTCGTAGTGTGAGGTAGTTGATGTGGCTGCCCCCGTCGTCGCGTCTGCCGTACTCGTACTCGTCGTGGGGTCTGCGCATGCGGCCATTGCGGTCGCGGTTCCGGCCAGGGTGAGCATGGCGAGAATCTTCTTGGCGTGCATGATTATGTTCCTCGGTATCCGTGTTTCAAGCAGGTTTGTGTAATAGATATGCAACCATATGCATACTATGCACGTCGAATGAGTCTCGGATCGTGGATACGCAAGTGGGCAAGCACTGTGCTTGCCCACTTGAGAGGTTCAGTTGCCGCGAAGTGCGCGGCGTGACGGCTTGGCGCGCAGAGGGTCGATGCCCTTCGAATGGGGGCTCGCCCGATCGGAGAGCGTTGATGCGCGCAGAGACCTGGGGAACTTCCTCGGGGGTTAGCATGTTCTTCAGCTTGCGCAGCTCGCGCTGCAGATCCTTCAGGGCGATCTGCCCGTCATCGTGACCCACCTGGATCTGATGAACGGGAACGTTGCGCATGACCTTGGTGACGCGCTTGGTCTCGGCCTGCAGAAGGGGCGGACGCGAGATGAGGGGCCCTCGGAAATGAGAACGACGCCAGCGCGGCCAACAATGCGCCACACGAGATCCCTGCTCGCGGGTGTAGGCCACGGGCTGCTCGGGAATCACCCATCCGCGCTGAATCTGGGACAGCGCGACCTTCACAGCGCCCGCGGTGTCCTCAACCTGGGAGTAGAGCGCGCGGCGTGTCAGGATGCTCAGCAGCAGGAGAGCTGCGGTGATCGAGCCCATGATGCCGACGACGAGCCAGCCGATCCACGACATGTTGGTCAGCCAGGCCACCAGCAGGAAGATGGCAATCACCGCAGCGGCCGTTCCGAGAAGCATCCATGGAAGAGCGGGTAGGTGCGTTTGGTCAGTCGGTACGCGTCGAGGACGTTCTGGTAGAAGCGCTCTTGCCGGGGGATTCGATTCACCATAGCCCTCATTATTGTACGCAATTGACGATCGAAATGTCCACCCGTCCGATCAGGCACTTTGTGAAAATGAGTTGCATCACATTGCCTGGCTTTGGACAATGGCTGCATGAACATTGGCGGATACGACATTGGCCAAATCTTCCACATCGGTGCAACAGGACCGGTGTGGCGTACGCGCACGAGCGCGGGCGAAGCTCTTCTGTCACTGCGGGCTGGTGCGGATGGGGAGCGGTGTCTCGCGCGCTGGAAGGCGTGGGCGTCGATCTCATCGCGCCATGTTGTCGCTTTGCGCGATGTTGCGCGCTCCGACGACGGTCGCTGGGCAATCGTCTACGACTACGTGGCGGGGCGTCCTCTCGATGCGGAAATCGGGTCTCCAGACTTGCGTCCCATCGCGACGCGCTTAGCAGATCATTGAAGGCATTGCCGCCGGTGTGAGTGCTCTGCACAGTGCTGGCATCGCGCACGGCGATCTCACGCCCGCCAACATCATCGTGACGCCGTCCGGACGCGCCGTGCTCATCGATCTTGTCGATGAGTTGGGGAGCGCGACGGAACCCTCGGCTGGAGCCGAGGGCTGAGCGGTCAGCAGGCAGATCGTGCATGCCTGCGTCGGCTCGCGCACATGCTCCACATGGACGAGGCCCTGGCTGAGCTCGGCTTCCATGGCGCAGACGAGCATTTCGAGGAGTCGACACCTGTCGTCGATGATCCGATTGAACATCCGATCTCTCGAGAACCGGTTGATCCGGAGCACGTGATCGCAGACCTGCGTGCGGCAGCACTGCGCGAAGACACCCACAGAGATGACCGATCCGAGCGCCTTGAATCATCGGCGCCGCGAGGTGGACGCGGTGGACGACCGGGAACGCAGCGTAGTCGGCGCCGTGCGTTGGGTGTGCTCGCGGCAGGACTGACAGCGATCGTCGCAGGTGTGTCCATCATGGTGTACGGCGTGGTCCACAGCGGGCCGAGCCAGACAGCGTCGGATGCCCGTGGTCACAGCGAGCACCCACAATCGTCCGCGCAATCATCCGATAGTGCATGCGACGTTACGGCTCTGACTGCGACGATCAATCGTGCTATCCGTACGCGCGACGAGGCAATGATGGCCGGTGACCCAACACCTCTCGACGACGTTCTGGGCGGGGAACCTCGAGCAGGACAAGGAACGCATCGCAACGATGCAAGCTGACGGAGTGCGGGTCACCCAGTTGTCGTCACACATCGACAACGTGTCTGTGCTGACATGTGAACCGGGAGCTATCGATGTTGGTGCGACGTTGACGGTGCTTTCGCCTCGGAGACATGTCAGGCCGGAACCTGCGAGAAAGGCTCGGCGCCCGATGTGACCGACCTTCTTGTGCGTGTCGATCCCTGTCTCGGGAAGGTTGTTAAAGCGCAGCCCGCCACTTCGTGAGTATCCGCGACTATGAACGTCAACGTTCACGGCCGCACTGTTCCCACAATGCAGTGATGGGGTGGGCCTCGCAGGCCCACCCCATCAGCGGTCGGTGAGGATCAGAGTCCGAGGTCAGCCTCGAACGCGCCTTCCTCGAGGCGCTTCTTCACGTCCATGAGGAAGCGCGACGCGTCGGCGCCGTCGACCAGACGGTGGTCGTAGGACAGCGACAGGTACACCATCGAGCGAATTGCGATGACGTCTGCGCCGTCGGCGCCCTTCATCACGACGGGACGCTTGACGATGGTGCCGACGCCCATGATGGCGGTCTCCGGCATGTTGAGGACCGGCGTATCGAAGAGCGCGCCGCCCGGAACCGGTGTTGGTCACCGTGAACGTCGAGCCGGAGAGCTCGTCGGGGCCAATCTTCGAGTCGCGCGTGCGAGCAGCCAGGTCATTGATCGACGCCGCGATGCCAGCGATGTCCTTGTCTCCCGGCATTCTTCATGGCGGGGGACAAGCAGAGCCACGCGGCGTATCAACGGCAATGCCCACGTGCTCAGTAGTCGAAGTACGTGACCTCCTTGTCGTTGATGGTCGCGTTGATCTTCGGGTGGTAGGCGAGCGCCTCGGTCGCGGCCTTCACGAAGAAGGGCAGGAACGTCAGCTTGGTGCCGTGCTTGGCGAGGAAGCGTCCTTCGAACGCGCGCGCAGAGCTGCAACCTTCGTGACGTCGACCTCGATGACCGTGGTCAGCTGGGCTGCGGTCTGCAGCGATTCGACCATGCGGCGAGCGATCGTCTGACGCAGGCGCGACATCTTCTCGGTCGCACCACGCAGCGGCGAGGGTTCGCGAACGGCGGCTGCCCTGTGCGGCGGCCGGGGCGGCGGAGCGGCAGGGGTCGCAACAGCGGCGCGGGCAGCGGCTGCGGCAGCCTCGATGTCCTCGCGGCGCACGCGGCCACCAACGCCGGTGCCCGACACGGTCGCCAGACGACGCCAAGCTCGCGGGCGAGCTTACGAACGATCGGGGGTGACGTAGGCGGAGCCGGTCACGGCAACGGGTGTTTCAACGACGGGAGCAGCGGAAGCTGCCTCGGCCAGCGTCGAAGCGTTCGGGAAAGGATCAACCGGAGCGGCCGAAAGCCGCAGGCGCGACCGAGCGGCGGGAGCGGCCGGTGCCGCAGGCGCGACCGGAGCAGCGGGAGCGGCCGGGGCGGCAGCCTCAGCTGCAGGAGCGGCAGAAGGCGCCGACGAAGAAATGATCGCGACGACGGTGCCGACCTCGACGGTCTCGTCCTCGGGAACGCGGATTTCAGCCAGGAACCCGGCGACGGGGAGGGAACCTCGGAGTCAACCTTGTCCGTGGAGACCTCGAGCAGCGGCTCATCGGCATCGACGGCGTCGCCCACGGCCTTCAGCCACGTGGTGACGGTGCCCTCGGTGACGGACTCGCCCAGAGCGGGCATGCGCACCTCGGTGCCCTCCGCAGGAGTGGCGGCAGGAGCAGGGAGTGGCGGCAGGAGCAGGGTGCGGCGGCCGGCTGGCAGCGGGGCAGCAGCCTCAGCGGAGCGGGCCGCGGGAGCGGCCGAGGGCCTCGAAGCGTCGCCGATGCGGGCGATCTCGGTGCCGACCTCGACGGTCTCGTCCTCGGGGACCAGGATTCCAGCAGGACGCCGAGCCACGGGGAGGGGACCTCGAGTCGACCTTGTCCGTGGACACCTCAACGATGGGCTCGTCGAGCTCGACGGTGTCGCCGACCTCGCTTGAGCCACGTGGTGACGGTGCCCTCGGTGACGGACTCGCTCAGAGCGGGCATGGTCACTGCAGTTGCCATGTGTGTCTCCTATTAAAAAATTTCGGTCAGTTGTGGACGTGGAGCGGCTTGCCTGCCAGCGCCATAGCCGCTTCGCCGAGCGACCTCGTTCTGGCTGGGGTGCGCGTGGATCAGGGAAGCGACGTCAGAGGGTACGCCTCCCAGTTCACCATGAGCTCGCCCTCACCAATCTGTTCGCCGATGCGCGCGCCGATACCGTGGAATCCCACGATAGGGACCGCCCTCAACCGAGACCAGCTTGATGATGCCCGATGTGGCCAGGATAGACGACTTTCCGTTTCCGGCGAGGTTGTACTCGACGGTGCGCACCTGGTCTCCAAACTTTTCGCGCGCCTGCTTCTCGGTCATGCCGACGGAGGCGATCTCCGGCTCGCAGAACGTCACGCGAGGAATGTTGATATCAGCCTGCATGGTCGGGTTCAGGCCGGCGATCTCTTCGGCGACGAAGATGCCCTGCATGAAGCCGCGGTGTGCCAGCTGGAGGCCGGGGACGATATCGCCGACCGCGTAGATGTTGCCGACGCCGGTGTGCAGGCGATCGTTGGTGATAACGAAGCCGCGATCCAGCGTGATGCTTAGCCTGCTCGTAGCCCAGACCCTCGGTCACGGGGGCCGCGGCCAACAGCGACCAGGAGGACGTCGGCGTCGAAGGCCTTGCCGTCTTCGGTCGTGACGTGCACGCCCCTGCTCGTTCTGGGTGGCCGAGGCGAAGCGGGTGTTCGTGTGGAACTTGATGCCGCGCTTACGGTAGGCGCGCTCGAGCTGCTTGAGATGGCCTCGTCCTCGTTGTTGGCGAGGTGGGGCAGGGCCTCGATGATCGTGACCTCGGCGCCGAAGCTGCGCCACACGGACGCGAACTCCAGGCCGATGACGCCGCCGCCGAGGATCACGGCAGAGGAGGGGACCCAGTCCATCTGGAGGGCCTGGTCGGAGGAGATCACGCGGCCGCCGATGTCGAGGCCGGGGATTGAGCGCGAGTAGGAGCCGGTCGCCAGAACGATGTTGCGGCCGGTGATGCGCTGGCCGTTCACCTCGATGGTGTTCGCGTCGGCGAGGCGGCCCCAACCGGAGATGACCTCGACGTTGCGGGACTTCAGCAGACCCTGCAGGCCCTTGTACAGGCCGGAAATCACAGAGTCGCGGTACTTGCCAACCTGCGCCATATCGATGCCGTTGAAGGTCGAGGAAACGCCGAACTTGGCGGACTCGCGAACAGCCCTCGGCCGTCTCTGCGGCGTGCAGGGTAGGCCTTCGTCGGGGATGCAGCCGCGGTGGAGGCAGGTGCCGCCCACCTTGTCGCCGTCGATGAGGGCGACCTTCATGCCCAGCTGCGCAGCGCGCAGGGCGGTCGCGTAGCCGCCGGAACCCGCACCCAGAATGACGATGTCGTAGGTCGATTCGCTCAAGGTTTAAAAACTCCTCGCTGATGAGCCGAAGCTCAGATGGTTGTTTTCATGGCGGGCCTCACGGTCCTTATAGGCCCATTGTCCCACGTTTGTGCAACGCTGTCTTGAAGCTCGGTGTTCCATCGCGGTGCTTCAGGCCACTACGATGTGCTCGCGTTTCGCCTGACTCTCCAATGCAATGCGCGGCGTCTGTGGTCTCGGTAGGATCAGACCTGTGCACGGACATGACACGACGAATGAGGCCGCCGGTGCGCGCGATCAGCGCCCGCCGTCGCTTGACTTGGCCGCATTATCATTGCTCTCTTTGGCCCTCGGAGCCTGGATTCTGTGACGGCTATCCTCGATCTTTTTCATGCGCAGGCAGCCGTGGGGACCTCGCATTGTCGCCCTCCTCGCGGGCATCGACTACCTCATCGCGGCAACGGCGTTGACCCATAACGGGCGGCGCATGCGTCTGGTCGGCTGGGTGACGATCTCCTGTCGATCGCGATTCCTCTCGTGCTGTGGGTTGCTTCGCTGGCCTCGACGAACTGAACACGGCACGATCGGCGTGGACCGGTTTCGGCGTCGACTTCTACTACCTGCCTCTGGTCGTCTCGGTCATTGGCCTGATCTGGATGTGGCGATCGAATCCGCGCAGAATCGTCTCCTCGCCGAGCAGGTGGAGCGCCATCCTCCTCGTGGAGAGTTCACTGAGCCACAGCCTCGTCCAACGACGAGTGCGGTAAACGAGGCCCGGCGGAATATTCCGACCGGGCCTCGCCTGTAGTTTTTCGAGCTGGGCGACTAGATGCCGCCCTGGAAGCCGAGCTGACGCCAGGCCTCGTACAGGACGATCGATGCGGAGTTCGCCGGTTGAGGGACGCACGCCGTCGACCATCTGAATGCGCACGCGATCGCTCACGCGCGGATGGTTCATCGCTTCTTCCGAGAGTCCGACCGACTCGCGGCCGAAGAGGAGGCCGTCGCCATCTTCGTAACTGACCTCGAATACATGGTGGTCGCGTGTCCCGTGAGTGCCCACACGCGCCCAGGAACCTCGGCCAGCGCATCGTCGAGGGAATCGTGGACCGTCACGTGCGCGAGGTCGTGATAATCCAGGCCTGCACGGCGAAGCTTCGCGTCGTCCATGTCAAAGCCCAGGGCTTGACCAGGTGCAGCATCGATCCGGTGCATGCGGACAGGCGAATAGCGGCGCCCGTGTTCCCGGATTTCAGGCTCCCAAAAATAATGTGCAGCATGGTCCCTCAGGCCTGGTGGGTGACGGTCAGAGATGCGCGCGCGATCGTGGGTGCTGGAGCGCCGCGAACGAGGCCATGGCCGGGGTCGCGTCGTCGTCCAGGCCCAGAGAATCCGTATCGAGGGCATGTACAGTGAATACGTAGCGGTGGGGGCGGTCCCCGGCCGGGGGAGCTGCCCTGAAGTAGGAGGCTTCGCCCGCGTCGCCGCGCAGGTGGAATGCCGGACCGTCCAGCATGAGGTCGGATGCCCCGGCGCCCGCCTCCAGGTGGGTCATGGACGACGGAATGTCAAGAATTGCCCAGTGCCACCAGCCCGAGGGAATCGGAGCGTCCGGGTCAAAAGCATGTCAGCATGAAGCTTGCCGTTTCCTCCGGGAATCCGTGCGCATGTGAGGTCCGGGGAGAGGAGCCGGCTCTCAGCCGTTGCTGACTCGGGCATCGGTGCGCCGTCGGTGAGAACGCTCGACGACAGCGTAAACGTGGGGACGTCCAGGCCTTCGTAGGGCTGGGGAGCAGGGGGCGCTGGTCGATGTTCATACGTGCTCCTTTTCTCGGTGTTTCTATTGTGACCTATTCGCGTGCGATCGGCGTTCGGGACGCAGATGTGCGAGCGTGGTTCTACACTTCCGTTATCGAACATGCGTTCTATCGTTGGGAGGGGAGTTATGACCGATGCGCACGCGCGACTCACTTGCGGCGCGCGACGTGTTGAATCGTGCCGAACAGGCTGCTGGCCCTGCGAGCACGTGACGACATTGAGCATATGCAAACAGGGTCTTCCCCTGTCCTTCTGGGGCCGATGGGCAGAGCCGAACTTATCCGATTACTGATCGATGTATGCCCTCCGGAGGATGGATCGGCGATGCGGAGTGGGCGATATCGGATGGGAATGGGCCGCGCAGCAGGGGATGGACCTCGACCGTGTTCTCGTGCTAAAAGCTGGGAAAGACCATCAGGTGGGCGACCCTGTGTTCCCTCTGATAGAAGCCTGCGATGTCGTCTCGCCTCGATAGTACCTGATCTGTCCGGCGCCCAACAGCGGTCCCCTGGCAGCTCGGGCCCGCTCAATGGGGCGCACCATCGTGACACTGCGCCCCTGGCCGGGGCTCTCCCGCGATATGGAGCGTCGACGGATGCGGTTGGTGGTCTAGGTGCGTGACATGGTGGTGTGGGTGCCCGACTGGCCCGTCCACTGCCTCGTGGTCGATCTGCAGCCGGGCGGGGCCGGGGCCGTCGTACACGCCGAACGTATCGAGGTCGCCAGCGGCGCAGCTCGGCGCGCCGGAGTCAGGAGCGGCATGAGCGTGCGCGAGGCGACGTATCGTGTCCCGATCTCATCTGTTTGCCTCGCGATCCTGATCGTGAGGCACGGGCGTTAGCGCGGTTGTCGAGGCCTTCGATTCGGTGGCGGCCGGGGTGGAATGCGTGCGCCCTGGGGTGGCCAGGTGTCGGGCGCGTGGCCCCGCCCTGTTGGCACGGCAGCGAAGAGGCCGCCGCCTCGGCTCTGGTGTCGGCGATTGAAGAGGCCGTCGGTGTTGAGTGTTTTGTTGGCATTGCCGATGGTCCCGGTCGCATCCCTGGAGGCGCGCGAGGGACGCATTGTTCCTACAGGAGAAAGCCGATTGTTCCTGGGGCGCATCCCGTTAGATCGCGCCCCTGTGGGCCGTGCCTGTCGCAATGACTGACAGAGCGGCTGACGCCATTGAGCTATTGACAGGGCTGGGTGTCCACGTGCGCGGATTTTTCTGGCGCTGGGGCGAGGGCCGTGTGTGCGAGCGCTTCGGCGACGTCGGTGAACAGCTCTGGAATCTCGCCTCCGGAGGTGATAGCGCCATTACGCTGGCCGGGCGCATCCAACCAGACGTCACGATGGAGTGCGTCATTGATGTGGGTGGAGATTCCATCGACACGATGATGGTGCCCATTGGGCGCATCGCACGAGACCCTGTCTCAGAGGCTGGGGCGGGGCGGACTCGTCTCGCAGACGCTGCGCATCGATGTGGAGGATGCCGGGGGCGGGCAGCGTACCCGCACGTGGAGCGGATGCGACCTGTGCGTGCCCGACGATGTTGCTTTGCGCGTGCGTTGGACGCTCGCGGGTGGACATCGGGTGTTGAAGGCCCAGCGGTGCGGTGACCTGCATACGCGTCACTGCGTGCGACCCGCGGTGGGGCACGGTGCGTCAGCGCTGTGGGGGCGCTCAGACCGCGAGCGCGATGTCTCGCGCAGCGTCGTGCGCATCCAGGGTATGGCGGGGCCAGATGCTCTCCTGATTCCGCGGGTGCAGGGCGGATACGATCCGCGCAGCCGTGTTGTGATGGCCAGATGGGGCAGCGAACCTCTCCTTCGTCCGCGCGAGGGGCGTGGGAGGGCGCATTTCCCAACCTCCGGCGACGCTCTTTGACGAGCCTGTGCGCGTGAGGATCGTTGGTGCATCGGGTGCCTTCGACGATGTGCGTGTGGATCATCGGGGGCCTTGAGCGCTGCGCCCACCTACCTCGTCACTTCCCTGCGACGCATCGCAATGTGCGACGGGTGTGGGACGCCGTGTCGCAATTGCGCGCGTTGAAGGCCCCTGGCCGGTGGGAGGGCGCTGGTGGGCCGAGGAACGTCCTCGCGCCTACATGAGGGCGCTGCTTGAGGATGGTCGAGACATTCTCCTCGTGTGGCAGGAGGGTCAGTGGGCGATGGAGGGACTGGCCCAGTGAGCCGGTGCCGGGTGAGCGTGGGTACCGTAGACTGAAAGGATGGTATCTCTGTCGCACACGATGGCCTCGATGTCGGATGACGACATGATGGCCCTCGTTGGCCCGGCGGCGTGGGCCAACGGCCTGCGTTTAGCGCGTAGTGGCGCGGTGCGGGAATTCTCCTGGAGCGAGGATGGGGAGCAGGCCGAGGCTCGCGTGAAGGAAGCCGGACTGACCTATCGTGTGCGTGGCGCACAGGGGGCGTTGCGTCCGTCCTCTCGTGTGCGTGTCCGCTGCGCACCGACTGCCCCCACGCGGTCGCGATGCTCATCGTTGGGCGCGAGGACGCCCGCGAGAAGCGTCGCGCCGTGCCCGAGTGGAGCCGCGCTCTGAAGCAGATGCTCGGCGACGATCACGATCGTCTGGGTGAGCCGTTGGCGCTTGTCGTCGACGCGCACGATCCCGGCGTCGAGCCGTCCCTCATTCCGCTTCGCCGGGGACCTCGGCCGCGTGGACGACGAAGAGGGCCTCGTGGCTCGATCTGACGGCGACCCAGTGGGCGTCGGTCACAGACGGGCTGGATCCGACGCACGTCTCCCTCATGCGCGAGGGCTACCGCTTGTCCCGCGAATCGCGGTCGTGGCACTCGCGCACGGAGGTGACGCTCAGTTCGCTGGGCGAGCATGCCTACGCGTGGCTGGCGCGCCTTGTGAGGGCCGGTGTTGAGCTCTTTACGTCGCCCGAGGCGGATGAGCGGGTAGTCCTGTCGCATGCCACGTGGGATGCTGACATTGATGTGCGCTCCGGTGACGACGGCCTCGACGTCAGGGTCGTTGCACGCAATGGTGACGAGGTGATCACGAGGCCACGGATCGACCGCGACGCGAGTGTCCTGTTGTTGGATGGCGGGCGCGCGATAGCGCGGATCGAGGGCTGGGAATGCTTGACGGCTTTTCCTCTCGATCGCGCCCCTGCACATTCCGCAGCAGATGTCGCCGAATTTCGTGGCACGTGGCTCCCTGCCCTCCTCAAGCGCTTTTTCAATGGCTTCTTCCGACGGCAGTTTTGATGCTCAGGCTCGGCCCGACGTGTCTGTCGTGGGCACGGTGCGCCGCGATGGGGAATCGGTCGTGGTGCGGTGGTGGGCTGAGTACCAGCAGGGCGAGTCGCGCTCACGCACGCCTGTCGCCCACTGCATGCAGGACGAGGCCGTGGCTGAGATCGTGCGACGCGTCGAGTCGTGGGGGCGCGGGATGGACTCGGCACTGTGGAGCGCGCCTCCGCGGACGGGCCGCTTGGCTCCGTGGCGGGTCCCCGCATTCTTGGAGAAGGTCGTCGATACCGAAGGCATTGACGGCCTCGTGTGGGACGTCGCAGAGGATGTGCGCGCGATTGACGTGCGCGAAGATGGCTTTGAGGTTGATCTCAACGTTGATCCCTGCCGAGCGCGACTGGTTCGACCTCAACGTTCGTCTGCGCCTCGGGGAACGTCACCATCAGCGTGCGCGAAGCGCTCGAAGCGATCGCAGGCGGTCAGGACTACGTCGAGGTCGCAGGTACGTGGGTGCGCCTCGACGGCGAACGAATCCGATCCTTGGCGAATCTTCTGGAAGAAGCACGCACGTTGGCTCAGCTGGGATGGTGAGGGGCGTCAGGCTGACACCGATGCAGGTCGGCGTCGTCGATCTATTCGCTACCGCATCCGACCACGTGGCCACGAGCGACGCGTGGCGGATGCGCATCGCTCCGCTGCGCGACGCCTCCACGGACGCCGACTGCCACCTCTTCCGTCGCTGGCAACGATCCTGCGTCCGTATCAGCAGCGCGGGCATGCGTCGGTTGACGACGCGTTTGTCGGGTGGAATCGGCGGAATTTTGGCTGATGACATGGGCCTGGGAAAGACCGTTCAGATTCTGTCGGCAGTGGCAGCTCTGCGCGCGCACGCGGGTGAATCATCGCCGGTTCTCGTTGTGGTCCCGACCTCCGTCGTTGGCGTGTGGATCGATCAGGCGCGTACCTTCACGCCTGCGCTGGAAGTGCGCGCGGTGAAGGAAACGCCACGCGGCGCGGGAACGACGATCCGTGAGGAGGTCGAAAATGCGGATATCGTCGTCACGTCCCTACACGCTGGCGCGACTGGAATCCGAGCAGTGGAGCCAGGTACGCCTCGGCGGACTCGTCATCGATGAAGCGCAGGCGGTGAAAAATCCCCGCACCGCAACGTACCGGGCGCTTCGTGATCTCGATGCGCCGTGGAAGCTGGCCGTGTCGGGCACGCCGATTGAAAACTCACTGAGCGACCTGTGGTCGCTTCTATCCCTCACGTGCCCGGGCCTCCTTCCCCCGTGGGAGACCTTCCAGCAGCAGGTGCGCAGGCCCATCGAAAAACGGCGCAGATCCGGCGATGCTTGCCCGCCCTCAGCGCCTATGTTGCGCCCTTTGTGCTGCGTCGCACCAAGGAGGAGGTCGCCCCTGACCCTGCCCGACAAGATCGTCGACGTCGTGCGCGTGGATCTGGGCAGGAACACCGCCACATTTACGACCAGTTCCTGGCTCGCGAGCGCGCCGGATCCTCGATCTGCTGCGCGACGTGGATGCGAACCGCATGAGTGTTCTCGCCTCGATTACGAGGCTTCGGCAGCTGGCACTCGATCCCGCATTGGTTGAGGAGTCTTACGCGCACGTGGGGTCCGCGAAGATCGAATACCCTGGCCGATCGACTGGATGAGATCGTGCCGTTGGGGCATCAAGCGTTGGTGTTCAGTCAGTTCACGTCGTTCCTGGAGCGTATCCGCCACATGCTGGAACGCCGCGGAATATCCGTCGTGCAGCTCGATGGGTCGACGCGTGGTCGCGCCGAGGTTATCGAGAAGTTCCGCTCGGGCCAGGCCCAGGTTTTTCCTCATCTCGCTGAAGGCCGGTGGCTCTGGCCTGACCCTCACCGAGGCGGATTATGTGTACGTCATGGATCCCTGGTGGAATCCTGCCGCTGAGGAACAGGGCGATCGACCGTGCGCATCGTATCGGCCAGACGAAGAAGGTCAACGTCTATCGGATGGTCGCGACGGATACGATCGAAGCGAAGGTCGTGGAGCTTCAGGACCGCAAGCGACAGCTCATTTCATCCGTCATGAATGGGACCGGAACGGGAGCGCGCCTGAGTGAGGGCGGACCTGCGCGGTCTTCTCGACTAGCTGGCGTTCACGCCAGCGGGGCGTATGGCGACCTTCAGGCCAGCGCGCGTACGCACGGCGTCGAGCGCGCTGGCGACATCGGACAGGGCGTATTCGTGCGTGACGAGCAAAGAGAGGTCGATGTGTCCGTTCGACAGTGCCTCGACGGCCGATGCATAGTCATCAAGGGTCGCATTGGCGCTGCCGCTGACGGTCAGCTCGCGGTAGTGCACGAGGTTTGGGTCGATCTGAGCCATTGCCCCCGCGGGGAAGCCTGCGAAGAAGGAAACGTGGCCGCCGATGCGCGCGCGCACCGCGCGGCAACGGAGACGAGGTCCGGGGCTCCGACCGCGATGATAACGACGTCCGCTCCGAGGCCGTCAGTCCACGCGAGGACCTCACGCACAAGATCCTCGCCTTGGGCTGCGGTCGTGACCTGCGCTCCCATCGCACGCGCGGGCTCGAGCCGCTCCTGCCTGCCACACGCCATGACGCGTGCGCTCAGCGGGAAACCGCGAGCGCGCAGTGGATCAGGCCGATCGGGCCGGTTCCCAGAACAAGAACACGTGAACCGACTTCGATGGGTAGGCGCGTCGTTGCGCGCATGCAGCACGAGAGCGGCTCCGCGAGAGCGAGATGAGGCGCAGCGATCTCGGCAGTGACGGGAGTGATGCACGCAAAGAGCTTCTTCAGGGACGACGATGAGGTCCGCGAGGCCTCCGTCAACCCCAGTCCCGAACAGGCGCATGTTCGCACACACGTTGGAGCGCCCGCTGGTGCAGGGGGCGCAGTGGCCTGCAGGCAATCTCCGGCGCGAGTCCAACCTGCTTTCCCGGGGTGGGAACGTCGACTCCGGCGGTCAGCTCGCTCCCACGCTCCACACGCGTCCCGCGATTTCGTGTCCGAGGACGACTCCGGGGGTGACGCCGTTGGTTTTTGTCCCGTCGCGATGCGCAGGTCCGTCCCGCACAGGGTCGTAGCTTCGACTTCGAGAAGAACGTCGCGAGGGCCGAGTGTCGGAATTGGGCGTTCTTCGAGTACCAGGGCGCCGGGGGAGTGAAGCGACGCTGCGAGCATGGAATCCATGGCATCAGCATAGAGCTTGTCCGCCTCCCAAGAGGGCGCCATTCACCCGTCTACAAGCGCGAGCGCGAACCCCAGCCTCCGCGCCCATCGAACATGTGTTCTATATAATGGGTGGGTGAGCACGGAACGACGCTACGCAGAACTGCATGCGCACAGCGCTTTCACCTTCCTGGACGGGACGGACGAACCCGCGCAGATGGTGAAGGAAGCTGCGCGCCTGGGGTTGGATGCCCTTGCAATTCTCGACGTCGACGGCATGTACTCAACGGTTCAGACGACCATGGCCGCTCGCGAGGTCGGCCTGCCGATCGTGTATGGAGCCGAGCTCACGGCGACACCGGATGCTCTGACACGTATCGTCCCGGGTCTCATCTGTCCCGGGGTGGGGACTCGCTCCCGGAGCAGAAGACCCGGGGATGCGCCTGCCCATCTTGGCAGCCAGCCCCGGCGGATACGCGCAACTCGTGGGAGCGATGAGTGAGCGAGCGCTGTGCTCGCCAGGTGAGCGCAATCCCCGCCACGACCTCGTCGATCTGAGCGAAGCCGGAGGTGAGTTCATCGTCCTCACCGGCGGGCGGCGAGGGCCGCTCATGCGCGCTCTGCGATCCGGGGGGCGTGGTGCTCGCACGACGAGTCCTGGACGGGCTCGTGGACGCCTTTGGTCGCGACCACGTTCTTGTCGAGTGGCAGGCCGCACGCGGGGATGAAGACGAGGTTGGGGATACGCTTGCGGAACTCGCGCGCGAGCAGAACTCGGCTTGTGGCAACGACCGGAGCGCGCATGTCGTCACCCTCGAGGCAAGCGCTCGGCGACATTCTGGCCGCGACCCGCCTGGGTTCTTCTTTTGGACGCGGCACAGGCGCACCTGGGGCGCACCGTCCCTTCCTGCACTCACCCGCGGAGATGGAGCGACTGCATGGTGCTCACCCGCAGGCGCTCGACAACGCGTGCGAGGTCGCAGCCTCGTGCGCTTTTGACCTGCGCCTCGTCGCCCCGCGTTTGCCGCGCACCCAGGTCCCCGACGGGCACACCCCGGACAGTTGGCTCGCGCACTGCGCCTACGAGGGAGCGCGCCAGCGCTACAGCACACGCGCACAGCACCCCCGGGCATGGGAGACGATCGATCACGAACTCGGGGTGATCAAGCGCCTCGGCTTCGCGGGCTACTTCCTCATCGTGAAGGAGATCGTCGACTTTTGTGCCCGCAATGGAATCCTTTTGCCAGGGGCGAGGCAGCGCTGCGAACTCGGCGGTGTGCTACTGCCTCGGGGATCACGGCGGTGGACGCGGTGCGCCACAACCTGCTGTTCGAGCGATTCCTCTCGGATGCGCGTTCAGGGCCGCCGGACATCGACGTCGACATTGAGGCGTGCCGTCGAGAAGAAGTCATCCAATACGTGTACGACACGTTCGGGCGCGATCGCGCAGCCCAGGTCGCGAACGTCATCACGTACCGACCGCGCTCGGCGATCCGCGATGTCGCGCGTGCCCTCGGGTACCCCTGCCAGACGGCGACAGCCTGGTCCCAGGGCAGGGGAGAGGTGCCCACCCTCGTGGGGATGCGGCTCAGGCACTCGCGCGCCTCCCCGGCACATGGGGATTCACTCGGGAGGCATGGTGCTCACCGATCAACCGGTGTCACGTATCTGCCCGGTCGGCTGGGCCGCGATGCCCGGGCGTACCGTCCTCCAATGGGACAAAGAGGACTGCGCCGATGCTTAGCCTCGTGAAGTTTGACCTGCTGTCGCTGGGCATGCTCACCGCACTGCGCATCGCTTTCGACGAGCTGCAGGCAGGGATGACGAGCGCAGCCGACACGGCAAATCCACACCCTGCGAGGCTGGGCGTCGCGCATCGTGCGCGGGCGCGAGGGACAACCCCTGGGTCTGCACACCCTGCCGGAGGAAGACCCGAGGGTCTATGACCTGCTCTGCGCGGCCGACACGGTCGGCGTATTTCAGGTGGAATCGCGCGCTCAGATGAACACGCTGCCCAGGCTCAAGCCTCGCTGCTTTTACGACATTGTCGTGGAGGTCGCCCTCATTCGTCCCGGCCCAATCCAGGGACGCTCAGTGAATCCCCTACCTACGACGTCGATCCGGGCGCGAGGAAGTCACCTATCTGCACCCGCCTCGAACCCGCACTGCGCCAGACGCTGGGTGTCCCCTTTTTCAGGAGCAGCTCATGCGCATCGCGACGGACGCCGCGGGTTTGTCCGGCGCGCGCGCCGATCAGCTGCGTCGCGCGATGGGGGCCAAACGCAGCCCCTGAGCGCATGGAGGCCCTGAAGGGGGATCTCATGGCAGGCATGAAGGAGCGAGGCATTGATGCGCTGACGCGGGAGCGCATCTTCGAGCAGCTCAAAGGTTTCGCGGATTTCGGGTTTCCCGAATCGCATTCGTTTTCCTTCGCGCACATCGTCTATGCGTCGTCCTGGCTCAAAGTTCATGCCCCGGAGCATTTTTACGCCGCCATCTTGGCGTCCCAGCCGATGGGGTTTCTATTCTCCGGCCACGCCTCGTGCAGGACGCTCGCAGGCACGGGGGTGCGCGTCGTGGGCCCGTCGGTCAACGATTCACTCGTCGATGCCAGCGTCCAGCGCGTGGGGGAGGATGAGGCGGGGAGTCCTACCGCCCGGGACGCCCGGAATCTTTGCCTGTGCGCGGCGTCGTTCCCCTCGACGTCGATCGTGAGCTTGCGGTTCGTATCGGCCTTTCACAGGTACGAGGCCTGGGCGCGGCCGCCGAGCGCATCGTCGAAGCCAGGCGTCGGGGAGTGTTCACGAGTCAGGCGGACCTTGCGCGGCGAGCCCACGTGAGCGCCTCTGCGATGGAGAAACTCGCGATGGCCGGTGCCCTCGAATGCCCTCGGAGTGGGGCGACGCGAGGGGGCCTGGGCCGCGGGGCACTCGCGCAGCCGCACGCCCGGTCCGGCCAGTGGCAGCCGTTTCTGCCCGGGACGGAAGTGGGGTCCCTCGTGCCCGAGTTGCCGTCGCTATCGGAGGCGGAGCGTATGCGTTCCGATGTCGATACGACGGGACTCACCCCGGGAAGCACCCTTTCAGCTACGTGCGCGCCGCCTGCCTGCCACTACTCTCCGAGCTTAGCGATCTGGGCCAGCACCTGGCCGGACGCATCGTCGACGTCGCGGGGTGGTCACCCATCGACAGCGACCCCACACGGGAGGAGGAATCACCTTCCCTGTCCCTCGAAGACGAGACGGGCCTCGTCAACGTCTCCGTGTCGGTGGGCGCGTGGAAGAAGTTTCGACGCGTGTGCCCAGAGTCGAACGCACCCTCGTTCGCGGACGCCTCGAATGGGGTGACGGTGCGATTAACGTGCAGGCCTTTTCGGATCGCTCCCGTCGAGCTGCCTATCGACGTGCGCTCCCGAGACTTTCGCTAGCTGTCGCGATCCCGCGCGTGCTTCGCCACGCCGTCGAGCAGGTAGGTCCGCAGGTCTCGACCGTCTCGCACACGGCATCCGCCCTCGTCCAGGCCATCCTCGGTTGCGTAGCCCCAACCAACGCCGATCACGGGGATGCCGACCTCCTGAGCGCCGCGCACGTCCCAGACCGAATCGCCGACGATCACGGGGTGAGAGATGTCGACGCCGCGGGCCTTCAAACGTGTCAGAGCCTCGTGGATGACGGTCGCCTTACTCGATGCCGGGTCTGGGGTGGCACCTGCGATCACGTCGAAAACGCTGGATAGTCCGAGGTGCTCCATCTGCGCGAGCGCCATCGGTGCCTGCTTCGACGTCGCGGTCGCTAACGCGATGCCCTGCGGCGCGAAGCTCGTGCAGCAGCTCGATGACGCCGGGGAAGGGCTCGGGGTCGAGGTAATGATCCTGGTAACGGCTGCGGTACCCGGTAACGAGGTTCGCTAACAGCCTCCCTCGTACCCGAGGTCGCCGAAGGAATACCACAGAGGCGGCCCGACATAGCTGCGAAGTCGCTGCTCATCGGGGATCGGAAGCCCGTAGTGTGACAGTGCGCCACGAAATGCGTCCATAACGGCTGGAGCGGAATCAACGATCGTTCCGTCAACGTCAAAAAGGACAACAGAAATAGATAAAGGCACGTGGCTCCCCGCGTTGTTGGTGCTTTCAGTCACTATGCCCCTATTATCCCGAGAGAAGCATCCGACACGACCACGAGGAGGGAGACATGGAATCACGAGCACGACTGACGCCGATCGTCCATGCCAATAGCGCGCGCGCTGCCGCATGGCGAGTCTTCTTCGAGGCGTCCGGGCGCCTTCAGGGCATTCTCGAGACGCGCCTCAAGCGCACCTATGGGGTTTCCATGCCCGACTACAACATTCTTTGGCGCTGTGGGAGGCCCCGGGTCATCGTCTGCGCATGGGCGAGCTGGCTGAGCGCGTCGTTTATTCTCCGTCGCGCGTCACCTACCCTCGTCTCGAATCTGTCGCGCGATGGCTGGGTGGAGCGCATTCCCTCCACAGTCGACCGCCGCGGCTACGACGCATGCCTGACGACGCAGGGAATCGAGACTGTGCTTGCTGCCACAGAATTGCATCAGCAGACGGTCAGCGAGTACCTCCTGGATGGCATGACAGAAGCCGATATCGATTCAATTGTCAAGGTTTTCTCCACGCTCGACTCGCGTCTGCGCGGCGGCGAAAAAAAGACTCTAGTTTCGATTGGCGCATGTCGCCACCATCGTGTTAAGCTTCTACTCGCTTGCGGATCGCAACGGTTCGCATCGCTCACCTGCGCGGGTGGCGGAATAGGCAGACGCGCTAGCTTGAGGTGCTAGTCCTCATTTTTACGAGGGTGGGGGTTCAAGTCCCCTCCGCGCACGAGATGCCCCTGGGGCCGAAAGGCTCCGGGGTTTTCCATATCAATCGTGAGGAGATGCCGTGCGTATCGACATGTGGCTCGACACCTGCGACCCGTGGAGCTATCTCGGGCTGAGGCACCTGCGTGCCGCGCTCGAGCAATTCGACCATCGCGACCAGGTCGAGGTGTACCTGCACGCGTATCTTCTCGACCCCGAACTCGACGCCCCGGTGGACAAGCCCCGCATTGTGGCCCTCGTGGAATCTGGCGCCGCGACCCTCGAAGAGGTGCGTGAATCCGACGAGCGCATGCAGGCGCTGGGAGCGCGCGAAGGAATTCGCTTCGACTTCGACAAGCTTGTTATCGCCCCCACGTCGCGCGCGCACCGCGTGATCGCGGCTGCGCACGACGCGGATATTGACGCTGATACCGTCGCCGGCCCCTCGTCACTGCAGCTGAAAGTGGCCGAGGCCATCATGCGCGCTCACCTCGAAATGGGGCTCGATATCTCCCATCCCGAGGTGCTGATCGGGTGCGCCCAGGACATCGGCATGCCACCGGAACTCGCTGCACTCGCCGTGGGCGACGAGGAATGGGCCTCACGCGTCTATTCGGACTTCCAGGTGGCGATGCACATGGGTGTCACCGCAGTGCCGACCTACGTGTTCGACGCGCAGTTCCTCGTCGACGGCCATCAAACAACGACCGCATTTTCGAATATCCTAGCTACTGCCTGGGAACAGTCCGGAAAGGATCACGCATGAGCGAGAAGACCGCAACAACATCGGGCGACGCCCCGAGCCCGATGGAACTCGTCCAGGAGTTCCACCGCACCTATTCGATGCCGATTCGGTCCTTCGACGAACCCCACTCTGTCCCTACGACCGCCTCGACATGCGCATGAGCCTCATCGCCGAGGAGTTCGCTGAGCTGATGGGCGCCGTCTCACGGCAAGCGCGCCCGCGCCATCATCGAGGCGGCCACCGCTTCGGCCGTTGCCGCCGACGACGGTGAGCGCGATGTTATCGAGGCAGCCGACGCTCTCGCTGACCTCATCTACGTCATCTACGGCATGGCGATCGAGTCGGGGATGGACCTCGACTCTGTGCTCGCTGAGGTCCAGGCCTCGAACCTGTCCAAGCTCATGCCCGACGGCTCCGTCAAGCTGCGCGAGGACGGGAAGGTTCTCAAGGGTCCCAACTTCTTTGCGCCCAATATCGCCCGTGGCCTCGGGCTGGAAACGGGGGAGAGCGCGCGCGACGCGGACTAAGGTCCCTACCACGCGCATTCGCGCCCGTCAGGTGACACAATAGACGCGGTCCACTCATAAGGAGGAAAGACATGGCACGCGTCGCAGTCATCGGCGGAGGTTACGGAGGCGTCACGGTCGCTAAGGGGCTGGATCCCCTCGCGGACGTTGTCCCTCATCGAACAGAAGGACCAGTTCGTCCACCACGCGGCCGCGCTGCGTGCCGCGGTCGACACCGTGTGGGAACACGCGATCTTCATGCCCCTACACGAACCTCCTGCACCGCGGAGAGGTCGTGCGCGGTACCGTGTCGCGTGTTGACGGCACGACCGTTCACGTGTTCGGCCACGATCCGATCGAGGCCGACTACGTCGTGTTCGCGACCGGATCGACCTACCCCTTCCCCGCGAAGTACTCCTCCCTACCGCTCGTCCGTGGCCAGGCGCGCCTCGAGCAGCTCCACGAGAACCTGGGCCGCGCCCGCTCGGTCATGATCGTCGGCGGCGGCACAGTCGGTATCGAGCTGACTGGCGAGCTTGCCAACGCCTTCCCCGGCCTGGATATCACGATCGTCGAGGCCTCTGACCAGATCCTGGGCACCCCCGGCTACACCGACGCGCTGCGCAATGAGATCAGCGAGCAGCTGAGCACCCTGGGTGTACGCGTCGTGACGGGTTCCGAGCTGGCCTACCTGCCCCCGCAGAACGTCGGCGACCTCGGCCACTTCATGGTCGAGACCAAGAACGGCGAGGTCATCGAGGCCGACCTGTGGTTCCAGTGCTACGGCGCCCGCGCCAACACCGGCTTCCCTCATCGGCAGCGACTACGAGTCTGTTCTGAACCCGAACGGCACCATTCGCGTCGATGGCACGATGCAGGTCGTGGATCACCCGAACGTCTACGCGGTCGGCGACCCTCACCGACGTGCGTGAATCAGCGTGCCGATGCCGCGCGTCAGCAGGCGCGCGTCGTGATTGCGAACATCACCGCCCAGATCGAGGGGGAGCAGCCCGACGCCATCTACCAGCCGACGAAGGAATGGGTGATCCTGCCTCTTGGCCCGAACATGGGTGCGTCGCAGCTGCTCGATGCGGACGGACAGACCCGTATTCTCGGCGCTGATCAGACCGCCGAGATCAAGGGAACCGACCTCATGGTGTCCGTCATTCGTTCGCAGCTCAACCTCCCCTGATAAAGTGCGCCGTCTCACGGTAGAATGACTGTCATGACTGGAGATGCCCGCCGCGCGCTGACGCGCCTGCTCAACGCTTTCGAAAACCACTTCGACATCGCCCGCGATGGAGACGAGGCCGACGACGCCGCGCTCGAAGCAGCCGAGCTGGCACTGCGCGACGCGTTCTTCACCTACGACGACATTCTCTTCACTCAGCTGGGTGTCGAATTGCCCTTCGACATTCTCGATGACTCCGATGAGGAGGATGACGATTTCGACGACTCGGACGAGGACGAGGAAGACGGTGATGAGGATGACGAAGACGACGACTTCATCGAGGTCGACGACTGATTCACTCAGCCGCATGTAGCACATGGGTGGGGCCCGAGCCGTTTGGTTCGGGCCCCACCCATGTCGACACGATTAAAAGCCGCCGACGCTGACGGCTCGACTTACTGAGCCACCTCGGACAGCACCTGCCGAATCGGCGCGGCAACGGATCGGTGTAGTCGAGCAGCGTCTCCAGTTGGCGCAACGTACGGGGGCCGATGAGGCGCGCTGGTGATGCCCGGATAGTCTCGTACCCACGCGAGCGCAACGTCACCCGTTGAGCGCTCTAAGCCCGCGCCCGCACGCGAGGCAGCCTCGATAACACCGCGCGCCCGGGCCCATCAGGTACCCCTCCACCAGATGGCGAAGATGCGGTGAAGCGGCACGCGAGTCCGCAGGCGTCGAGTGGCGGTACTTGCCCGTGAGGGCACCGCCAGCCAGGGCGGACGCAGCGATGACACCGACTCCGCGCTGGCTCAGCTCAGCGACCGTGGCCGCGCGCGTTGTATCCGCGAGCGAGAAGGGGAACTCACGACCGAGATCGGGGCGCTGGCGCCGACCACGCCGCGCGTCACGGCCTCGGCGAGCTGCCAGTGCGTCGCACGCGACAGACCCACGTAGCGCGCGCGACCGGAGCGATAGGCGGCGGTCGCAGCCTCAAGAGTCTCTTCGAGGGGAACTTCCGGGCGAGGCTCCACCATCCACACGTCCACGTAGTCCGTGTCCAAGCGAGCGAGAGCATCGTCGAGGCTGCGCAGTAGGTCGCCGCGCCCCGCAGCACTCACCCACGCGCCTTCTGACGCGCGTCGCACGCCTCCGCGCCAGGCCACCGCCACGCGGTGACGGCCCACCGCCGAGAGCGCCTCGGAGAGGATGTCAACCGCCATACCGTCGCCATGGGACGCGGAGCACTCCACAAGGTTGCCACCCGCGTCGACGAAACGCCTCAACATGTCGAGGGCCTCGGGCCCATCGGTATCGCGTCCCCACGTGAGCGTGCCGATGCCGATGGCCGACAGGTAGAGCCCGGTGCTGCCGCATTGCTTCAAGTCCATGCGTCTAGCCTAGCCGAGTCCGTGCCAGCCACCGTGCGTGTTGCTCGGGGAGCGGGGAGTCGTCCCACCGAAGACCGGGCAGAGCGTTCGCACTCCACACCAATTGCACAGCGGATTCTTACGCGGCGTGAACGAGTCATTCTCGATGTCGTGAGAGATCGCGTCCCAGAGTTGGTCAATGTGGCGCTCGAAGTTCTCGATATCGCCGGGCTCAGGATCGAATGTGATGACTTGCCCGGCCTTGAGGTACACGAGCTGCATACGCGAGGGCAACACCTGCGTGCGCGCCAGGAGGAGCGCGTAGAAGCGCATCTGGTACAGCGCCTCGTCGACATAGCGGGGGCCGGGCGCCTTTCCGGTCTTGTAATCGACGACCCGTAGGCGCCCGTCGGGCGCGCGGTCAACACGGTCAATGAAGCCGAGGAGTCGCACGCCGCCCGAGGTCGTCGTCGTTACGCGCTGCTCGAGCGCTGCGGGGGCAATCCACTGAGGCTGCTCAATCGCGAAGTAGCCGTCGATGACTGCGCGTGCCTCGTCAAGCCACGCGTCACGGTCCGCGTCGTCACTGAATAACGCTGCAACCTCCGGGTTTTTCGAGGCCAAGGCCTCGTATTGCGCAGCGACCTGCGAGCGTGCCGCCTCGGGCGTTCGCTCCTGCGGAGGACGCGCAAAGAGACCTTCCAGCACCGCGTGCACGATCGTGCCCAGCGCCTTTGCGCGGGTTTCAGGTTCGCGGTAGCCATCGAGCACGTGGAGGCGGTACTGCAGCGGGCAGCGTTCGTATTCCTTTGCTCGCGACGCGGAGAGAGCTGGCTCCCACGTACGCTCGCTCGCCGAAGGGGTGATCAGGTCTGTCATGAATACCACGCTAACCCCTTGCGCCCTCATCTGTGTCCTGCCGTGGGCGCAGCTGGGAGCAAGCGGTATCATTTTACGTAATGTCTATTCAGCGTAATACACCCGTAGAGGCCACCAATTTTGGCCAGCCCACCCGCCGAGGCCCCCTCTCCGAGGGCGACCGCGTTCAGGTTCGCGACCCCAAGGGACGATTCCACCAGGTGATCCTGGTGAAAGGCGGTCGCTTCCAGTCCAACCGCGGCGGATTCAACCACAACGACGTCATCGGCCGCCCCGACGGCCAGGTCATCGTCACGGAGGAGGGCCGACAGTTCCAGGTTCTGCGTCCTCTCCAGGTCGACTACGTCATGTCGATGCCCCGCGGCGCCGCCGTCGTGTACCCCAAGGATGCGGGCGTCATCACCCACATGGGTGACATCTTCCCCGGCGCGACTGTCGTCGAGGCTGGCGCAGGTTCGGGTGCGCTCTCGATGGCTCTGCTCGATGCCGTCGGGCCGCAGGGACGCCTCATCTCCGTCGAACGCCGCCAGGATTTCGCAGACATTGCCGCCGCCAACGTTGACCCTGTGGTTCGGTCGGCGACACCCGCGTGGGACCTGCGCGTCGGCGACGTCGACGAGGTGCTGTGGGCAGCCGAGGAAGGCAGCGTCGACCGCGTCGTCCTCGACATGCTTGCTCCCCTGGGAGAACATCGAGGCGATCACCCATGCGCTGATTCCGGGCGGTGTGCTCGTGTCTACGTCGCAACCGTGACCCAGATGTCACGCCTCGTCGAGGACCTGCGCGCCTCCGAGCGCTTCACCGATCCGATCGCGTGGGAGGACATGCGCCGCGAGTGGCACCTTGACGGCCTGGCGGTACGCCCCGAGCACCGCATGGTGGCTCACACCGGTTTCCTGGTGGTCACGCGTCTCCTCGCCCCCGGCGTCACTCCCGCAGGAGCGTTCGACGCGTCCGGCCAAGGCTGCCGAAGGTCAGGGCGGAGCCTGGGACGACGAGCAGGACTGGTCTCTCGAAAAGGTCGGCCAGCGCGTGAACTCCGAGAAGAAGGTGCGCAAGGTGCGCCGTGACGTCGTCGCGCAGGCGGATACCTGGGCGTCGGAAGGCCGCGAGGCTCAGATCGATGAGTGAGACTGAAAACCGTCAGGCTCTCGAGCGACGCCCTGATCTCGCTGGAGGAGAAGAACGGCCGACTCACCACCGCGCTGACGACCGCGCGCACCGAGTTGATTCGACTGCAGGGGAGTTGGCCGACGTGTCGCGCCCTCCGCAGACTCTGGCGACTTTTGTGCGCGCGTTTCCCGCATCGCGTCAGATCGAGGTCGTGACGGGCGGCAGCGCATGCGCGTCGCCGTCTCTCCCAAGCTCGACGTCACCGACCCTGTCGTACGGGCAGTGGGTGCGCCTCGACGACACGATGATCGCTGTGGCTGCCGACGACTTCCCGCGCGCAGCGGGCAGGTCGTGTCCGTTCTCGAGCTGGTGGGCGCCGACCGCGTGCTCGTGGCGGCGGAAGGCGGCGCCGAGACGCTGCTCGAGCTCGCCGGGCCTCTACGCCACGGAAACCTGCGCCCTGGAGACTCCCTCGTCGTGGATGCCCGCTCGGTATCGCCTTCGAGCGCATCGTGCGCGAGGACGTCGAGCAGCTCCTCACGCCCGAGGTCCCCTGACGTCACCTCACGAGGACATCGGTGGCCTCGACGATCAGATTGCTCAGGTGCGCGACTCGATCGAGATGCCTTTCAACCATCCCGAGCTGTACCGCCAGTTTGGACTGCGGCCGCCCAAGGGCATTCTCTTGTACGGCCCTCCGGGATCGGGCAAGACTCTCATCGCGAAGGCCGTCGCCAACTCGCTGTCGAAGCGTGGGGGTGCCTCGACCTTCTTCCCTGTCCATCAGCGACCGGAACTGCTCAACAAGTTTGTTGGCGAAACGGAGCGTCAGATCCGTGCGATTTTCGCGCGCGCACGTACCCTCGCAGCCGGTGATACTCCCGTCGTGATCTTCTTCGACGAGATGGAGGCCCTGTTCCGCACGCGTGGCACGGGTGTGTCCTCAGACGTCGAAACGATGATCGTTCCGCAGCTGCTCGCCGAAATGGACGGCGTCGAGTCGCTCGACAACGTCGTGATCATTGGCGCATCCAACCGCGCGGACATGATCGATCCGGCTGTCTTGCGGCCGGGTCGCCTCGACGTGCGCATCCGTGTGGATCGCCCCGATCGCGCCTGCGCCCTCGATATTTTCTCAAAGCATCTGACGCCTCAGGTGCCGATTCACACCTCGGAGATCGAGCGTTCTCGGCGGTGTTCACGAGGCCGTGGCCGGGATGAGTCAGCGCGCTATCGACGCGCTCTACGCCCGCAATGAGACGACTGTGCTCTTCCTGGCAACCCTCGTCAATGGCGATCACAAGCGCATTTACCTGTCCGACCTGGTTTCCGGCGCACTCATCGCTGGCATCGTCGAACGCGCCAAGAAGTACGCGATTAAGGACGCGCTGACGGGCGCCTCTTGCGGACTGAGCATGGATCATCTGCTGCGCGGTGTCCACGAGGAGATGAACGAGTCGCTGGAGCTTGCGGCGACCTCCTCGCCGGAGGATTGGGCGCGCACCAGCGGGCTGGCCCCTGAAATCGTCAGTGTGAAGCCGATTGGAACGGTGAAAATGAGTAGCGAACGCATTATTGGCACGGAGACCGAGTACGGCGTCTACCGTCCCGGGGACGCGTGGGCGAACCCGATTGCGTTGTCAACGAAGGTGGTCACCACGTACGGTGAGATCAGCCGCGCGGGCACGCCCACCGAGGGTGCGGGTGTCGTGCGCTGGGACTACACGGGGAGGATCCGCTCAACGATCTGCGTGGTATGCGTATGTCGCGTGCGGCTGCCGATCCGTCGCTCCTGACCGACGATCCCTACCATCTTGCTCCGTCCGGCGGATCCGAGCGCGTGGCCCGGCCGACCCCCGAGGAGCTGGCCCTTCCCGCCGCGACTACTGCTGTCCTGACGAACGGCGCACGTCTGTCACGTCGACCATGCGCACCCCGAGTACTCGGCCCCCGAGACCCTCGGCGCCCGCGACGCTTTGCTATGGGACCGCGCCGGTGAGGTGATCGCCCAGCGCGTCATGGCGCGCCTGGAGGAACAGGGCGAGGAGCCCATCGTCCTGGTCAAGAACAATACCGACGGCAAGGGCGCTGCGTACGGCACCCACGAGAACTACCAGATGCCTCGCATCACCGACCTCGATGCGATCGTTCGGGGCCTGACGCCCTTCATGGTGACGCGTCCCGTCATCTGCGGTGCTGGCCGCGTGGGACGCGGGCAGAAGAGCGAGGTGCCCGGCTTCCAGATGTCGCAGCGTGCCGACTTTGTGGAGAACGAAGTCGGACTCGAGACCACCTTCAACCGCCCGATCATCAACACTCGCGACGAGCCGCACGCGAATCCGGCTCAGTTCCGTCGCCTCCCACGTCATCGGTGGCGACGGCAACATGTTCGATGTGTCCGCCTTCCCTGCGTTTCGGTACGACGTCGCTCGTCCTGTGGGCGATCGAGCAGGGCACCGACCTGCGCTGGGATTCCATCGTCATGGACGATCCGGTGCAGGAGACCTGGAATGTCTCGCATCATCCCGACCTCGACTACAAGGTGACGACGGCGGGCGGCGCCCTACACCGCGGCTGAGCTCCAGCAGATCTATCTGGATCTGGTTCTCGACACCTTCGAGGAAACGGGAACGACCCCCACGGACGCCGACCGGGAGATCCTCACTCTGTGGCAGTCAGTTCTGGACCGCATGCGCGCTGATCTCTTCTCGGTCGCCACCGAGGTCGAATGGGTGGGCAAGCACCAGCTCGTCGAAGCGCCAGAAGGAACGCGCCGGCCTCGAGTGGACCGATCCTCGCCTGGCGGCCATCGACCCTGCAGTGGGCGGACCTGCGTCCCAGCCATGGCCTCGTCTATCGGCTGGCGAAGGCCGGTATGGTGCGCCGCCTCGTGACCGATGAAGAGGTCGAGCGCGCCGCAGATGTGGCGCCCACGAACACTCGCGCCCACGTGCGCGGATGGGCCGTGAGCAACCGCCCTGACCTCGTGAAGGCGTCATGGTCCTCGCTTGTCTTTTGACCCGGGGAGGGGACCTCGTCCGATTCCCGCTTCCCGACGCACGCGATACGTCCACTCGATAAAACGACACAAGAAAGAAGTACGAATTATGTCGAATCAGATTTTCGCAGCGGAGCGAGCCCCATCGACGACGCGCTTGGAGGCGGCGGCCCAGGTTCAGGCCCGCACCTCCTCGATCGACTCTCTCCTCGACGAGATCGACTCCGTTCTCGAAACCAACGCCGAGGCCTTCGTCCAGGGCTTCGTCCAGAAGGGTGGCCAGTGACGTGAGGCGCCGGGTTTTCGGCATCGAAACGGAGTACGGGCTCACGGCCGCGTCCCCGAGTGGGGGCGCACCGATGGATGCCGAGCACGCCGCTCGCCAGCTGTTTGAGCCGCTCCCTGCATCAGGGCGTTCGTCGAACCCTTTTCCTGCGTAACGGCGGGCGCCTGTACCTGGACGTGGGCGCGCATCCCGAGTACGCGACCGCCGAGTGCGATCGCCTGAGGACCTCCTCGAGCAGGATCGTGCCGGCACGGTGATGCTTGCGGATCTGGCCGTCCAGGCTGACGAGGCCCTCGCCGAGCTCGGTAGCGACCTGCACCTACACCTATTCCGCAACAACCTGGATTCCCAGGGCAACTCCTACGGCTGCCACGAGAACTATCTCCTTCATCGCCGCCGCGACTTCCGCCAGGTTGCCGATGCGCTCGTCGCCTTCTTCGTGACCCGCCAGATCCTCGTCGGCAATGGATGGATCAACACGTCCGCCGCGACACCCCGCCTCCAGTCTCTCAGCGCGCCGATCAGATGTGGGACGCCGTGTCTTCGGCGACCACGCGCTCGCGTCCGATCATCAACACGCGCGACGAGGCCTTGGCGGACTCTGGCGCGTATCGACGCATGCACGTCATCGTCGGCGACACGAACGTCGCCGAGCCGACGACCGCGCTGAAGGTCGGCATGACCGAGCTCCTCATCCACGCGATCGAGGACGGTCTACAGATTGAAGATCTGGCTCTGGCTGATCCGATGCGCGCGATCCGCGAGGTCAACTCGGATTTGAGCGGCTCCGCACCCCTGGAGCTTGCTAATGGCCGGACGACGAGCGCCGTCGCGCTCCAACGCGAGATCCGTGAGCGTGTGCTGACTCCGAATCCCCGCCACGGACCTGGATCCGATGCGGGCCTACGTCATCGACCTGTGGGGCAGGGGTATCGATGCCATCGCCAGCGGCGACTGGAGCGGCATCGACACCGAGCTCGACATAGCGATTAAGCGCAAGCTCCTCACGTCGTACTGCGCGCGCAGCGAGCGACCCTCGCAGATCCGCGCGTGGCGCGGCTCGAGCCTCGTACTCCGAGATCACCGCCGACGGCCTGTGCGAACGTATGGAACGAGCTGGCCTCATGCGACGCCTGACGAGTGAAGAGGGTGTTCGCCGTGCTGTGACCGTCGCGCCCGCTTCGACCCGCGCGAGCCTGCGCGGACGCATCATCGCTGCCGCTGAGGATGCTCGCGCCGACCTCAGCGTCGACTGCGTGCATGTGCGCCTCGACGATTCGTCGACGATTCCGCTGTCGCTGCAGGATCCGTTAGCCACGTCCGACCCGCGTGTCGACGCACTCATCGCGCAGATCGGCGCCCAGTCTCCCTACGATTCCGGCATGAGCCCTGAGTCGACGTCTACCGAGTCCCGCGCTGTGAGCCGCGCACGCGGCTCCTCCCAGCGGGCAGCCGCTCGTGCACAGCGTTCCCGCGGCGTGTCTCGCGCAGCTATCTTCATGCGCGTTGTCCTCGCGGTAGTTCTGATCGCCGCAGGAAGCGGGCTCGCCTGGTGGGCGTTCCACCCGCGTCCCGTCACCGAGGACGCAGCCGTGGCCGACGTTGCAACGCAGTCCACAACTCTTGGGCTCTTCGATCGAGTCAGCGTCTCCGGTCGCGTTGGCGCCACGCCGACGATCGAGATCGAGGCTCCACTCGAGATCGACGGCTTCAAAGCGCGCGTTCTCGAGGAGGGCAGTGGTCGCGAGATCACCGAAGGCTCACCCGTGCTCGTCTCCGTCAGCGCATTTGACGGGACGAGCGGTCGCATGCTCTCGGAGTCCGGCCGCCCGCAGATGAGCCTCGGTATCGTCGGCTCCAGCCAGATCGATGAAGGCTTGTCGAGGTTGGTGACCGGCAAGCGCGAGGGTACGCGCATGCTCGCATTCCGTTCCATCACGATGGGCGACGGTTCGACGGACACAATCGAAGTCGACGTCGTCGACATTCTGCCGTCCATCGCGACCGGCACAGCGGTCGATGCAAGCGTCGGCCCAATGAGCGTCGAGATGAGTCCGGAAGGTCCACTGATCAGCCACATTGATACACTTCCCGGCGGCGTCACGACCCAGACGCTCATCAAGGGTGACGGCGTGCAGGTGCATGAAGGCGACCGCGTCGTCGCTCAGTTCACGGTTCTTGGTTGGACCGATGGCGTTGTCCGCGTTTCCACGTGGGAGACCGGCGTTCCCCGGAGGTCATCAACCTGGGGACCGCGATGAAGGACTCGCGACAGCGCTCGTCGACCAGAAGGTCGGCTCACGCCTAGCCGTCACGATCCCTCCGGATCTGGCCGCGGGTGACGACACACTCTGCGTCGTCATCGACATTCTCGGCACGGAGCCGGGCAGCGCTACGAACGGGGATCACGCACCTCAGTCGTGATCGTTCAGCTCGTGAGAGCCGTTGGGCATAAGGCTTATCGCGTGTGGGACACTGGGAGTCATGCTGAGATGGATGACTGCCGGTGAATCGCACGGACCTGCGCTGCTCGCTACGATCGAGGGGCCTTCCCGCTGGGTTGCTATGACGACCGAGGACCTGCGCCGTGGCTTTCCCGCGCGTCGACGCCTCGGCTACGGCCGCGGAGCCAGGCAGAAGTTCGAGGCCGACGAGGTGTCGATCCTCGCCGGTGTGCGCCACGGCGTGACGACGGCTGCCCCGGTTGCCATTCGTATCGGCAACTCCGAGTGGCCCAAGTGGGAGACGGTCGCGAGCGCCGATCCGGTCGATCCCTCAGACCTGCTCATTGACGCGGGTACGGAGACGAGCGCGAGATTGCCTGAAACCGCCCGCTCACGAGGCCTCGGCCCGGCCACGCGGACCTGCCGGGCATGCTCTCGTACGACCTTTCCGAGGCTCGGCCCATCCCTTGAACGCGCAAGCGCCCGCGAGACCGCCGCGCGTCGCACTGGGTGTGCTCGCCGAAGCTCTTCTTGATCAGGTCGCCGGTGTTCGTCTCGTTTCCCATGTCGTTTCCGTCGGGGCGCAGCGCACCGAGTCTTCGTCGATTCCAACGCCCGCCGACAGAATCGGCGCTGTGCGAGGCCTCGATGCGCACGCTCGATCCGGCCGACAACGCCCGCTTTGAGGCCGCGGTCGACGCCGCGAAGCAGGCAGGCGACACGATCGGAGGCGTCGTGGAGGTCATTGCTCACGACGTTCCCGTGGGGCTCGGCACGCACGTGACCGCACGCGAGCGCCTCGATGCTCGGCTGGCTGGCGCGCTTTCATGTCCATCCAGTCAGTCAAGGGCGTCGAAATCGGTGACGGTTTCGCCCAGGCGGCTCTCCTGGGCTCTGCCGCGCACGACGAGATTATTCGCGGCGCTGACGGACATCTGACCCGCGCGTCCAACCACGCGGGCGGTATCGAGGCGGCACGTCGAATGGTGCTCCCATCGTCGCGCGCGCCGCATTCAAACCGATTTCGACCGTCCCGCACGCCTTGCGTAGCGTGGACCTGGCCACCGGTGAGAAGCGGTGGGTCTGCACCAGCGTTCTGACACGTGCCAGGTGGTCCCCGGCGCCTGATTGCCGAGGCCGAGGTGGCCTCGTCCTCGCAGATGCCCTTTCTGATCACGCGGGAGGCCGCTCGGTGGCGGAGATGCGCCGGAATCTGGAGTCCTACTCGCCGTCGTAGGGGCAGCGCGCATGAGCGCTCCGTGCCCCATCGTCCTCGTCGGGTTGCGGTGCGGGTAAACTCGAAGGTTGGGCGTCTGCTCGCCGAGCGCTTGGGCGTCGAGCACATCGACACCGACGCCCCTCGTCGTTGAACGCGAGGGCGTTCGATCGCGGACGTCTTCGCCACCGACGGCGAAGCCGCGTTCCGCGTCGTGGAAACCGAAGCGGTCGCCGATGCACTCACGCACGAGGGCGTCGTGTCATTGGGTGAGCGGCCGCCACCCCCGAAGTACGGTCGCTGCTGGCCGGTCACACCTGTCATCTACATCGACGCGCCCCATGACGAGCTCGTTCGTCGTACCGCTTCAAAGACGCACCGCCCGCTGCTCGCGAAGGATCCCTCGGCACGTTGGCGCGTTTGCGAGCCGAGCGCGAGCCCCATTACCGTGCTGTCGCCACCATCGTCGTTGAATCAGGCCCCGGTCCCGTCGACGACGTCGTCACCGCTATCGCCCAGCAGTTGGAGCACTCATGAGCACAACTATCCGCGTCACCGGAGAACACCCCTCGACTATCACGGTCGGACACGGGCTCGGCTTCGGAGCCTATTCGTGAGGCCCTCGATGAGGGCTGCAACCAGGTGCTCATCATTCACGCGGGTCGCTTGCAAAGCCGTGCCGAGGCTCTGGCACAGTACCTGCGTGAGCGGGGCATCGAAGCGTCGACTCGTCGATCATCCCGATGCCGAGGCAGGGAAAGTCCATCGAGGTCGTCGCCTCCCTGTGGGACGAGTGCGGGCGCCTCCAGCTCGGGCGTAAAGACGCGATCGTCGCCATGGGCGGGGGAGCGACCACCGACATGGCTAGCTTCGTTGCTGCCACGTGGCTACGGGTATCACCCTCATCAACGTTCCGACGACGCTGCTCGCCATGGTCGACGCGGCCGTTGGCGGTAAGACGGGAATCAACGTCCGTCGGTAAGAACCTCGTCGGTTCGTTCTACCCAGCAACGTCTGTGGTTGCCGACATGGATCTCCTCGAGAGCCTCCCGATGCCCGATCTGGCGGCCGGTGCCGCCGAGGTCATCAAATGCGGTTTCATCGCCGACCCAGAGATCCTGCGCATCGTCGATGAGACGGAACCGAGCGAGCTTCTGCGAGCAAACAGCCCCAGCTCGCGGACATCACCACCCGTGCGATCGCCGTGAAGGCCCACGTCGTGTCGGCCGACCTGACGGAGGGCGGCCTGCGCGAAATCCTTAACTACGGACTCACGCTCGCGCACGCCATCGAGCGTGCGAACGACTACACCTGGCGCCACGGTGATGCGGTGGCCGTCGGCTGTTGCTTCGCGGCGCGACTCGCTCAGGCCCGCGGGCTACTGAGCGCAGGTGAAGTGGCACCACGACAAGCTCTTCTCGCGCGTCGGACTGCCGACCCGCTACGAGGGAAGCACTCTCGACGCGCTCACCCACATCATGCTCTCCGACAAGAAGGTCCGGCGCGGAATCCTGCGTTTCGTCCTCCTGACGGCATCGCAAACCTGGGACGGTCTCCGTCGATCCGCAGGAGCTCACGCACCCCGCATCTCAGATCGGCATTCGCGCATGAGCCCTCATCGTGTTGATCGGGTGACTGGGCCGCAAAACCGCCGTTGGGCGCGAGCTTTTCCGCCGCTACGAACTTCCCTCTGTACGAAGTCGACGACGCTGTCGAGGGAACGCCTGGGCGCACCCTATGCGCACCCTCGTGGTCGGTCGCGATCCGCGCCTGGCCGCCACAGCGCGCGAAGAAGCCGAGACTCCTCGCCCTCGACGAGGGTATTGTCACGCTCGGCGCCTCCCAACCGCTCGACCCGCCATGCACTCGTCCATCGCCAAGGCACGTGCAAACGGTGCGGTCGTCGTTGAACTCAGCGCCGACCTTTCCGCGGTATCACGCCGAGAAGCGGCTTGCGCACCGCGCTCGGTCGGCCTCGGTGCACCCCGCGCCGTGCTGACCCAGCTGATGAAACAAGCGCGCGAGGGTATACGCCTCCGTGGCCGACACAACAGTCGATACGAGTGCCCGCACCCCGCAAGAAGTCGCGGATTTGGTCGCGCGCGTGTAAACTGACCCCTGATTACTGATTCCTTTACGAGTGAGGTACACCTGTGGCAACGACAAATGATCTGAAGAACGGCCTCGTCATGGTGATCGACGGCCAGCTCTGGCAGGTTGTCGAGTTCCAGCACGTCAAGCCCGGCAAGGGCCCGGCCTTCGTGCGCACCAAGATCAAGAACGTCCTGTCCGGCAAGACCGTCGACAAGACCTTCAACGCGGGCCTGAAGATCGAGACCGCGACCGTCGACCGTCGCGACATGACGTACCTGTACCAGGACGGCACCGACTACGTCTTCATGGATCAGTCCACCTACGAGCAGATCAACGTTCCCGCCGAGACCGTGGGCGACGCCCGTAACTTCATGGTGGAGAACCAGGACGTCATCGTCTCCCAGCACGACGGCACCGTCCTGTTCGTCGAGCTGCCCGCGACCGTCGTTCTGACGATTACGCACACCGAGCCCGGCCTGCAGGGCGACCGTTCCTCCGCCGGCACCAAGCCCGCGACCCTCGAGACCGGCTACGAGATCCAGGTTCCCCTCTTCATGGAGGAAGGCACCCGCGTCAAGGTTGATACCCGCGACGGCTCGTACTCGGGTCGCGTGACCGAGTAATGTCGAGAGCAGCACCGCTTCACCTGCGCACCAAGGCCCGCAAGCGCGCGGCCGACGTCGTTCGAGGCCGACCAGCGCGGCATGGGGTCCAACCCCGACGTGCTGCGCGATCTCCTGCGCGAGCGCCGCGTCATCACCGCGGCTCAGACTCACGCTCCGGAGTTCTCGATCCAGATCATCGCTGGTGGCGGATAATCTGCGTCGCATCGACTCAGCTGATCTCAGCGCACGCCCGCGTGCCCGGCTGGATCGCATCGCCGCCGTGGACCTGGCGGTCATGCGCGTCGCGGTGTGGGAAATGCTCGGAGAACGACGAGGTGTCGCCCATCGTCGTCATCGACGAGGCCATTTCGATCGTTCGCTCGATCTCGACCGACACGTCGCCGTCGTTCGTGAACGCGGTCCTCGACGCGATCCGCAAGGATCTTGCGTCCCCGCTTGGTCGCGTCGCGGCTCCGAGGAAGAGGAAGCGCACGTTTCCGATGAGGCCGACTCGTCGTCCGACGATGAGCTGCCCGCACGGAAGCGCCCGCGCGCGCTCTGCCTGCCGGTGCCAAGCCGCTGGATGGTGAGCGCCGTCGAAGACGAGCTCGACGAGCCTCGAGGAGTACTGAGCGATCGCTCGCATATTGATGGTGAAGGCCGACTCTCATGCGAGAGTCGGCCTTCACCATGTCATCGAGCTTTGTCACAGAGACAGGCGAGTCGTTCGCACGTCCCAGGGATTCGGGGCCGTCGACGATGACCTCGAAGGTCCACTCACCGGGCAGCTGTGCGATCTGAGCAAGCAGCGGACGAGGGCAGGGTGGGGAGCGCGAATGATGAAGGATTCACAGCGTTCATCGACTGGGCAGCACCGAGGACAGCCGCGTGACGCAGACGGTGGGGGATAGCGGTCGCATCGATGGTCGGCCTCGACAACATCGTGTTCACCGCAGCCACAGCCGCCACCGTGGACCTCGGGGTGAGGGAAGCTGTTCGATCGTCATGTGTGGCCTTTCTATAGCGAAGTTTCTAAGGCGCCGTTGGCGCTCATCGAATTTTACCGGTTTGCCCTTTCATTGCAGCGCCAACAGGACTGCGTATTGTCATCGGAGGACAAAAATGCCGGGTAGTTGTCATATCCTACCCGGTATGATGCTTCGCACCCTCAGGGCGCTTCATCGTTTTCATTGGGCATCGAACGATGCGTCAAGACGCCACCTCCATACCCATCTGGCCACGCCACGTGGCCTTTCACAGTGGACGCGTCACACTCACGTCTGATCAGGCGTAGGATGGACGTACAACAAATCCTTTAATGACCGTCCCGTGAGGCGGGGAAGGAGTAAGCGTGGCCGAAGTGCACGCAGATCGCGCATCGCGCGGCAAAGAAGTATTGGGAGTTGGCGACGTCGCACGCTCCTTGACACGCATCGCCTATGAGATCGTCGAACGAAACGGCGGCAGCGATAATCTGGTGATCGCTAGGCATCCCCACTCGTGGCGCAACCTTGGCGCGTCGTCTCGTCAACCGTATTCGAGAAGTATCCGGAACCTACGCGGAACTCGCGATTATCGACACCACGATGTACCGCGACGACCTGGCCTCTCAGCCCCTGAGGGGCTCCGAAAGAGACGCTGGTTCCACGCACCGGCATCAACGGCAAGACCATCGTCCTCGTTGACGACGTGCTCTACACGGGGCGCACGATTAAAGCTGCGCTCGATGCTCTCACTCGTATCGGTCGCCCCGCGGCCGTTCAGCTCCCTGCAGTCCTCGTCGACCGTGGCCATCGCGAGCTTCCGATTCGCCCGGACTACGTCGGCAAGAACCTGCCGACCTCCCGCGACGAAATCGTCACCATTCTGCTCGATAGAAACAGACGGGCGCGACGGCGTCCTTCTCGAGAAAGGTCTGTAAACGATGAGCCTGAGCCATCTCATTTCGATCCGTGACTTGACGCGCGAGGAGGCGATCCTGATCCTCGACACCGCGGAGCAGATGGCCGCCACTCAGGGCCACTGGCGTGAAGAAGCTTCCGACGCTTCCGGGGCAAGACTGTCGTCAACCTCTTCTTTGAGGATTCGACGCGCACCCGCATCTCTTTTTGAGACCGCCGCCAAGCGCCTGAGCGCCGACGTCATTAACTTCCAGTCTCGCGGCTCTTCGGTCTCCAAGGGGAGTCCCTCAAGGACACCGCACTCACGCTGGAGGCCATGCGGGCGCGGACGCGGTCATCGTACGCCACTCCTCGTCGGGCGCCGCTCACCGTCTCGCGCACGCCAGCTGGATGAATCTGCCGGTCCTTAACGCGGGCGACGGCACCCACCAGCACCCGACGCAGGCTCTCCCTGACGCGATGACCCTGCGCCGCCACCACGCGCCTTCGCTGGGGGACGACGGTACGCCCGCACCCGGATCCGGCCTCGACGGCGCACACGTCGTCATCGTCGGCGACGTCCTGCACTCGCGAGTCGCGCGTTCCAACGTGGACCTGCTGACGCTCCTCGGGCGCGCGCGTCACCCTCGTCGCGCCTCCCACGCTCCTGCCGATCGGCGTGGAAACCTGGAACTGCGAGACCTCCCACAACTCGACGATGCGCTCGCGACCGGCTGACGCGGTCATGATGCTGCGTGTGCAGCGCGAGCGCATGTCGAGCGCAGCGGTGGTTTTCTTCCCGTCGCCCGGCGCCTACCACGCGGAGTACGGCCTGACGCCCGCTCGCTTTGCGACGCTTCCGCCCAACTGCGTCGTCATGCATCCCGGCCCGATGAACCGAGGCCTCGAAATCTGCGCTGAGGCAGCCGACTCAGACCAATCTGTCATCGTCGAACAGGTGTCGAACGGCGTGTGCATCCGCATGGCCGCCCTCTACCCGCTCCTCGCATCGGAAGGACACAGCAATGACTGAACAGACCCGTGACATCCTGATCACGGCGCTTCGCTGCTCGGCGGCGAGCCCACCGACATTGCGCTATCCGCAGGCACGATCGTGGCGATCGGTGCCGATGCTCGCAACGCCGTGCGCGACCCGCGCGTCATCGACGCAGAAGGCCCTCATCGCCCTGCCCGGCCTCGTCGATATCCACACGCACCTGCGTCAGCCCGGCGGTGAGGACGCCGAGACCGTCTTCACCGGCACCCGCGCCGCGGCGGTCGGCGGCTACACAGCCGTGCACGCAATGGCCAAACGACGCCCACGCAGGACACGGCGGCCGTCGTTGACCAGGGTTCTGCGCCTGCGAGGAGGCCGACTGGGTCGAGGTGCGCCCCGTCGGCGCCGTCACCAAGGGCCTGGAAGGCAAGCAGCTCGCTTCCCTCGGCTCGATGGCCCGCTCACGCTCGAAGGTTCGTGTCTTCTCCGACGACGGCAGGTGCGTGTCCGATCCGTCTCATGCGCCGCGCCCTCGAATACGTCAAGGGCTTCGGCGGCGTGATCGCCCAGCAGCCAGGATCCCGCCCTCACCGAGGGCGCCCAGATGAACGAGTCGACCCTGTCCGGCGAGCTCGGCCTGGCCGGTTGGCCCGCCGTCGCCGAAGAGGCCATCATCGCCCGCGACATCCTGCTCGCCAAGCACGTCGGCTCGCGCTGCACGTGTGCCACCTGTCCACCGTCGCTCCGTTGACCTCGTGCGCTGGGGCAAGGCACAGGGCGTGAACATCACGGCCGAGGCCACGCCTCACCACCTGCTCCTCACCGAGCAGCTCGCCGCAACCTACGACCCGCTCTACAAGGTGAACCCGCCGCTGCGCCGGGCCGAGGACGTCGAGGCGGTGCGCGAAGGCCTGGCCGACGGCACGATCGACTGCATCGGCACCGACCACGCTCCGCATCCCCTCGAGATGAAGGACTGCGAGTGGCAGGCTGAGCGCGTTTGGTATGACCGGCCTGGAGACGGCGCTGCCGATCATCATCGAGACGATGGTGAACACGGGCCGCATGAACTGGGCGGACGTCGCCCGCGTCATGTCGACGGTTCCCGCCCAGATCGGCCGCGTGGAATCGCAGGGCCAGGGCCTGGTTGTCGGCGCCCCCGCACACATCACCCTCGTGGATGCGACGGTGCGCGTGACGGTCGACCCCGCCAAGCAGTGGACACGCTCCACGAACTGCCCCTTCCGCGGCATGGAACTGCCCGGCCAGGTGCGCTACACGATTTACAACGGCGTCCCCACGGTCGTCGACGCCACCCCCATTGCCTAAGGAGGACCGATGACCACGTCCGATATCGCTCTGCTCGTCCTGGGGGACGGCACCGTTTTCAAGGGCCGCGCATGCGGGCGCGAGGGGCCGCACGCTCGGCGAGATCGTGTTCTCGACCGGCATGACCGGCTACCAGGAGACGCTCACCGACCCGTCGTACCACCGCCAGATCGTCGTCATGACGGCCCCGCACATCGGCAACACCGGTGTCAACGACGAGGATCCCGAGTCCTCGCGCATCTGGGTCGCAGGATTCGTCGTGCGTGACGCCGCCCGCCGCGCCTCCAACTGGCGCTCGCGCCGCGAGCTGGAGGACGAGCCTCGTTTCTCAGGACATCGTCGGCATCGCGGACGTCGACACGCGCGCCATCACCCGCCACATCCGCGAGCGCGGAGCGATGCGCGCTTGAGCATCTTCTCCGGTGACGCGCTGCCCGTGGGCGCGCAGTACCTGGGGGACGAGGCCGTGGCCTCCCTCATGCGCATCGTCGCCGAGTCGCCCGCGATGAGCGGAGCGGCGCTCGCCGCCGAGGTGTCGACGGACGAGACCTACGTGGGTGGAGCCCCTCGGCGACTTTGAGGGCAGAGAACCCATCGCGCGCGTCGTCGCCGTCGATCTTGGCATAAAGTCACGCACTCCCCTACCACCTGGCCGCGCGTGGCGTGCGCTCGTCTCACGTGGTGCCGTCGACGGTCTCATTCGCGGAGATCGAGGCGCTCGCGCCGGACGGTGTGTTCTTCTCCAATGGCCCGGGCGACCCCTCGACGGCCGACCGCGAGATCGACGTACTGCGCGCCGTTCTGGACGCGGGCATCCCGTACTTCGGCATCTGCTTTCGGCCACCAGCTCTTCGGCCGCGCGCTGGCTACGGCACCTACAAGCTGGAATACGGCCACCGCGGCATCAACCAGCCGGTGAAGGACGTGGCCACGGGCCGCGTGGAAATCACCGCGCACAACCACGGCTTCGCTGTCGACGCCCCGGTGGGGAGCCCTCGGTCGCTCCCTTCGACTCGGGCCGCTACGGCCGAGTCGAGGTCTCACACGTCGGCCTCAACGACGGCGTCGTCGAGAGCCTGCGCGCGCTGGATATCGGCGTTCTCCGTCCAGTACCACCCCGAGGCAGCCGCAGGCCCCCACGACGGCGAGCTGCTGTTCGATCGCTTCATTACCCTGATGACCGCCGCTAGAGGAGACCCACTGATGCCCCTGCAGGAACGATCTGTCGTCCGTCCTCGTCATCGGATCGGGCCCCATTGTCATCGGCCAGGCATGCGAGTTCGACTACTCGGGCACGCAGGCATGCCGCGTCCTGAAGGAGGAGGGCCTGCGCGTCATCCTCGTCAACTCAACCCGGCGACAATCATGACCGACCGGGCATCGCCGACGCCACCCGTCGAGCCGATCACCCCGGAGGTCGTGGCCTCGATCATCGAGAAGGAGCGCCCTGACGCGCTTCTGCCCACGCTGGGCGGCCAGACGGCCCTCAACACGGCCGTCGCGCTGTCCGAGATGGGCGTTCTCGACCGCTTCAACGTCGAGGCTGATCGGCGCATCGATCGAAGCGATCCGCGCCGGTGAGGACCGCGAGGAGTTCAAGGGAGATCGTCGAGCGCCCGGCGCCGAGGTCGCGCGCTCCTTCATCGCCCACACGATGGAAGAGTGCCACGCCGCTGCCGCCGAGCTCGGCTACCCCTCGTCGTTCGCCCCTCCTTCACGATGGGCGGCCTCGGCTCCGGGTTTTGCTTACACACCCGAGGATCTCGAACGCATCGCCGGCCAGGGCCTGGCCTGCCTCCATCACGACTGAGGTCCCTGCTCAGGAGTCGATCCTCGGCTGGAAGGAACATGAGCTCGAGCTCATGCGCGACAAGGCGGACAACGTCGTCGTCGTGTGTTCAATCGAGAACGTCGACCCGGTCGGCGTGCACACGGGCGACTCGATCACCGTTGCTCCCCGCGCTCACCCTTACCGACCGCGAGATGCAGCGCCTGCGCGACATCGGCATCGCGGTCATCCGTGCCGTCGGCGTGGACACCGGCGGTTGTAATATCCAGTTCGCGATCCACCCGGAGACCGGGCGCATCATCGTCATCGAAATGAACCCGCGCGTCTCGCGTTCCTCCGCCCTGGCCTCGAAGGCGACGGGCTTTCCGATCGCGAAGATCGCCGCACGCCTGGCCACCGGCTACACGCTCGACGAAATCCCGAACGACATCACGGGCTCGACCCCGGCCTCGTTCGAGCCGACGCTCGACTACGTGGTCGTCGAGGTCCCGCGCTTCACCTTCGAGAAGTTCCCGGCCGCCGACCCGACCCTCACCACCTCAATGAAGGCCGCTCGGTGAGGCCATGGCAATCGGTCGCTCCTACACCGAGGCGCTCCAGAAGGCCCTGCGTTCGATCGATAAGGGCGGCGTCCAGTTCCACTGGGACGGTCCGGCACCTTCCGCCGAGGAGACCCGCGCCCTGGTTGAGGCCGCCGCAGTTGGCACCGAGGGACGTCTCGTCCAGGTCCAGCAGGCGATCCGCGGCGGTGCCACCCTCGAAGAACTCTTCAGGTCAACGAAGATCGACCCCTGGTTCCTCGACCGGATGTTCCTCCTCGACGAGGTTGCCACCCGCATCCGCGAGGCCGAGGCACTCACGGGAGACGTCCTCGCCGAGGCGAAGCGCCACGGATTCTCCGACCGCCAGATCGCTGCCATGCGGGGCCTGTCGGAGGACACGGTGCGCGAGTGCGCGGCGCCTTCGGTATCCATCCCGTCTTCAAGACCGTCGACACCTGCGCCGCCGAGTTCGCGGCACGCACGCCCCTACCACTACTCGACCCACGACCAGGAGAACGAGGTCCGCCCGCGCGAACGCGAGGCAGTCATCATCCTGGGCGCCTGCCCGAACCGCATCGGCCAGGGCATCGAGTTCGACTACTCGTGCGTGCACGCCGCCATGTCTCTGCGTGAGCGCTACGAGACCATCATGGTCAACTGCAACCCCGAGACGGTCTCGACCGACTACGACATCTCCGACCGCCTCTACTTCGAGCCCCTCACGCTCGAGGACGTCCTGGAGATCTACCGCGCCGAGTGCGCCGCGGGCCCCGTCAAGGAATGATCGTCCAGCTCGGCGGTCAGACGCCGCTGTCGCTGGCAGCCGACCTCGAGCGCGCCGTAGCGTGCCGATCCTGGGCACTAGCCGCGCGCCATCGACCTCGCCGAAGACCGCGAGGAATTCGGCAAGGTTCTCGAAGCCGCACAGTGCCCGGCACCCGCCCACGACACCGCGAGACACCCCGAGCAGGTCATCGCCGTCGCCGAGCAGGTCGGCTACCCGGTCCTCGTGCGCCCCTCCTTCGTGCTGGGCGGACGCGGCATGGCGATCATCAACGACGAGCCGGCGCTGCGCGATTACCTCGCGAGCCACGACTCGAACTGCTCTTCTCCCGTGGCCCGCTCCTCATCGACCGATTCTGGACGCAGCCATCGAGATCGACGTGGACGCCCTGTACGACGGCGAAGAGCTGTTCATGGGCGCGATCATGGAGCACATCGAAGAGGCGGGTATCCACTCGGGTGACTCCTCCTGCGTGTTGCCTCCCATGACGCTGTCGCGCGAGCTCGAGCGTATTACGGCCTCGACCGAGGCCATCGCGCGTGGCGTCGGTGTGCGTGGCCTGATCAACATCCAGTTCGCGCTGCTCTCCGACACGCTTTTACGTCATCGAGGCCAACCCCCGTGCCTCGCGCACCGTGCCCTTCGCCTCGAAGGCAACCGGCGTTCAGCTCGCGAAGGCGGCGGCGCTCATCCAGGTGGGCGAATCGATCGCTTCGCTGCGCGAGCAGGGCTGCTGCCCACCCAGGACGCCCGCACGATTAGTGACGGCGATCGATTGCCGTCAAGGCTGCGGTCCTTCCCTTCAAGCGCTTCCCGCACGGCTGGCGGCGAGATCGTCGACACCGTGCTTGGCCCTCGAGATGCGTTCCACGGGCGAGGTCGTGGGCATCGACCGTGACTTCCCGACGGCCTTCGCCAAGTCGCAGCTCGGTGCCTCCACCGACATGCCCACGTCGGGCACCGTCTTCATCTCGATTGCGGACACCGACAAGCGAGCAATCGTTCTCTTAAAGCCGCCCGTATGCACGAGATGGGCTTCAAGATCCTCGCGACCTCCGGAACAGCATCGGTCCTGCGCCGCAATGGTATCGAGGCCCAGGCTATCCTGTAAGTCCTCCGAGGGCCGCGGTGACGACGGCGAGCCGACGGTCGTCGACCTCATCAACGATGGCTCGATCGACATGGTCGTCAACACGCCTCAGCGCAGCGCCCCGCGTAATGACGGCTATCAGATCCGCGCCGCCGCAGCCTCGCAGGACCGCCCTGCGGTGACCACACTGCAGGCGTTCAAAGCGCGATGGTCCAGGCCATCGAAGTGCGTATGCGCGGCGCCTGATTCCGTGCGTTCCCTGCGGGAATGGGATTCCATCCGATCGGAGGAAACACGATGACTACTTCTGCAATCAAGCCTGCGGCATCCGCTAAGCTTCGGTGACCGCTCTACGCAGCTATGCGCGCCTACGGACCCGTCTGCGTGGGCATCGATCCGCACGCCGGTCTGTTGCAGGAATGGGGACTTGACGACGATGCGAACGGTGTGCGAGAGTTTTCCCTTCGCGTCATCGAGGCTCTCGGTGGCCGCGTCGCAGCATTCAAGCCTCAGGCCGCCTTCTTCGAGCGGCACGGCTCTCGCGGCGTCGCCGTCCTCGAGGAGGTCATCGCTGCATGCCGCGAAGTCGGCACTCTGTGCATCGTGGATGCCAAGCGCGGGGACATCGTTTCGACGATGGACGGTTATGCCCAGGCATTCCTCTCCGATTCCCTCGCCTCTGGCCGGGCGACGCTCGCTCACGCTCTCACCGTACCTGGGTGTTGGCTCCTTGACTCCTGCACTTGAACTTGCGCGACAGACGGGTAGGGGTGTTCGTCTTGGCGCTCACCTCCAACCCCGAAGGACCTCTGTTCAGCACGCTCGCGGCGACGATGGAATCAGTGTCGCAGCGCGTGTCGTCGTCCAACTGGCGGACTTTAACAGTCGGTGTGAGCAACAACACCTTGGTCCCGCTGGCATCGTCGTGGGAGCTACGGTGGGCGACGCGGTGACGCGTTTAGGCATCGATCTCGCCTCGCTCAATGGCGCGTTTTTGGCTCCAGGAGTGGGCGCACAAGGTGCAGGTCCGGCGCAGGTCAGGAGGTTTTCGCGGGAGCTGCGGATGCGGTGCTGGCCTCATCTTCCCGTGCGATTTTTGCGCGCCGGGCCGAGCATCACCGGCCTTCGAGATGCCTACCGTGCGACGGTCGATTCGCTGCAATAATCTACTGTGTTACTAAAGATTCAGCGTTTTGGTCTAGCACTGGTGGTCTGGAAGGTGACATAGTTTGTTACCGAAGATCCCAACCGAGGAGATGATCAGAATGGCACTACCTGATCTCACGCCGGAACAGAGGGCCCAGGCTCTCGAGGAAGGCAACGCAGGCACGGAGGCGTCGCGCCGAAGTGAAGAACGCGCTCAAGGCGCGCTCGATGGGCTGTCGGAGGTTTTGGAACTCGCTGATTCAGACGAGAGCCGTGGCGAAGATGAAAGTCGTTTCCTTCACTGGAGTCGCTGCCGCGCGTCGGCACTGGGCACGGCTGCCGTCTGATGGACGAGTACAGAGATTGCCCAGAGCGAGCGCGTGCGTGGCCTCGGCCCCGTCCAGCGGAAGGCTCTCGTCGAGCGTTTCGGCTGATACGCTCAGGCGTGGCACGCGGAGTCATGAACAAGGCTCAATTGACTGTCCTCGCTGGCCCCACGGCCGTTGGAAGGGAACTGTTGTCGCGGCGCTCAGGAGCGCTACCCGACCGCTGAATGTGTCGGTCTCGGCAACGACTCGCGATCCTCGGCCGGGTGAACTGAACGGCGTCCACTACAGCGTTTCACCACGAGGTTCGATGCAATGATCGAACGGGGAGACATGTGGAGTGGGCGCTTGTTCATGGGAAAAACAAGTACGGGACTCCTCGCGGTCCCGTCGATGACGCACCCTCGAAGCTGGCAAGCCGGTCCTTCTTGAGATTGACCTGGTAGCGCACGCCAGGTTCGTGTCAACAGGCCCGACGCACAGTTTATTTTCTTGGCCCCGCCCTCGTGGGAGGAGCTCGAGCGTCGCCTGATCGGGCGTGGCACCGAAGGCCCGAGGAACAGACTCGTCGCCTGGCTACCGCCCGCGTTGAGCTCGAGGCTGCCTCGGGTTTGACCACGTTGTGATCAACGACGATATCGAGCGCGCGGTGGATGAGCTGGCTCGGCTCATTGGCCTGGAGTAGTATCTATCTGAATCCGCCACTGAGAGGAATACACGCATGTCCGGAATTGTTGCCCAGCCCTGTGGGCATCACGTCCCCGCCCATTGACGATCTGCTGGAGCACGTCGATTCCAAGTACGCTGGTTATCTTCGCTGCGAGCGTGCGCGCCAGATTAACTCCTATAATCTGCAGCTTCAGCAGAACATGATCCAGTTCGTGGGTCCGGTCGTCGACGTGCAGCTGGACGAGAAGCCCCTGGCGGTTTCCCTGCGCGAGATCAACGAAGGCCTCCTGTCTCTCGAAGCTAACCCCGAGGCCTGACATGGCAACGGTCGTCGTCGGCGTGACCGGCGGCGTCGCAGCCTTCAAAGCACCCATCGTGGTCCCGCGAGTGTCAACGCGCGGGCCACGACGTAGTATATCGCTGCGACGCGCGTCACTGGATTTCGTTAGCCGCTCCACCTGGGAGGGCATCACGTCGCGTCCGGTCGCCGTGGAGATCGCGGGGAGAGCGCCGAGCACGTGGAGCTAGCGCGCATCGCCGACCTCATCATCGTCGTGCCCGCCACTGCGAATTCCTTGGCGCGTCTGGCCTGTGGTTTCGCCGACGACATGGTGTCCCTGACGGTTCTCGCCTCCGATGCCCCCGTCGTCGTCGCTCCCGCGATGCACTCCAACATGTGGTTGGCACCCGCCACTCAGGCGAACGTGCGCACGTTGCGCGAGGCGCGGCGTTCACGTCGATTGATCCGACGTTCGGCGCGCTCGGCTCTGGCGACAGCGGCATCGGCCGTCTTCCCGAGGCGAGGAGTTGCACGGGCGGCCCTCGAGGTGCTTTCCGCTCGCGAACAGGCATCACATGTTCTTTCCGGCCACACGGTTGTCGTGACCGTCAAAGCGGCATCGCGAACCCATCGATCCCGTGCGTTTCTTGGAAATCAGTCCTCTGGTCGCCGAGGGTCCCGGCAATCGCTGCCGCAGCGGCCCGTGCAGGCGCATCGGTACGCGTGATCGCCGCAAACGTTGAGTCGGCTTTGCTCGCGACATTGCCAACGGCCGTGCAGGTCACACGCGTGGGGAGCGCGCTGCAGATGCGCGAGGCAACGATTGCCCAGGCGGCCGACGCCGATCCCTCGTGATGACGGCTGCCGTCGCAGACTTCCGCCCCGAGTCCACCTCTCAGCTGAAGATGAAGAAAAGATCCCACGAACGAGGACGCGCCGACGATCCGCCTGGTTCGGAATCGATATCCTCGCCGAGATCGGACACAGCGAGCGCGCCCGCCCCTCGTCGTCGGTTTCGCCGCGGAGACGGGTACCGACGAGGAGATCCTCGCCTACGGCGCTGACAAAGGCCGCTCGTAGGGGTGCGGATTTCATCTGTTTGAACCGGGTGGGGAGAACGTCGGTTTTGGCGACGTGCCCAACGATATTCGACTCCTCGATGCGAGCGGTCACATCGCAGCCCGTTACGTCGGCTCAAGGATGAAGTAGCCGCCGGTCTTCGTCGGCCCATATGGCTTCATTCCTTGATAATCTAAAAGCGGTGAGTCAACAGCTTTTTCTTCCGAGTCCGTTACCGAAGGTCACCCCCGACAAGGTGTGTGACCGCATCTCTGATGCGATCCTCGACGCGCTGCTTGCCGCCGATCCGCGCTCGCGCGTGGCCGTTGAGACGATGGCGGCAGCCGGTCTCATTCACATCGCTAAGCGAGTGACAACCGAGGCGTATGTCGAAATCCCGGAGATCGTACGTCGCGAAATCCTCTCGATCGGATACGACTCGTCGCGCGTTGGCTTCGATGGTGCCTCCTGTGGCGTCTCTGTCTCACTCGACGGCCAGAGCCCCGACATCGCCGGTGGCGTCGACGAGGCTCTCGAGGTTCGTGGCACCCAGGGCGGCGACCCGCGCGACCGTCTCGGTGCTTGGCGACCAGGGCATCATGTTTGGCTACGCGTCCTCTGACACGCCCGACCTGATGCACTGCCCCCAGTTGGCTCGCTCACCGCCTCGCCAAGCGCCCAACCGACGTGCGCAAGCGGGCACCGTCGAGGGGCTGCGTCCGGACGGCAAGACTCAGGTGACGCTCGCGTACGAGAACGGTCGCCCGGTGGGTATCGACACGATCGTCGTGTCCACCCAGCACGACGAGGCGCTCTCGCAGTCGGCGATCGCCGACGCGGTACCGCGACTACGTCATCACCCCGGTGATCGAGGTCTGGTCTCGCCTTTGGCTACCGGCTCCATGAAGACTCTCATCAATCCCTCGGGCCGTTTCGTCCTGGGCGGCCCTGCGGCGGACGCTGGCCTCACCGGCCTGCAAGATCATCGTCGACACCTACGGGCATGGCCCGCCACGGCGGCGGCGCGTTCTCTGGCAAGGACCCGTCGAGAGGTCGATCGTTCCGCAACCTACGCTGCGCTGGGTCGCCAAGAACGTCGTGTCCGCAGGCATTGCCCAGCGATGCGAAATTCAGCTCGCCTACGCCATCGGACGTGCACCCGATCGGCCTGTACGTCGACACCTTCGGCACCGCAGCGGTCCCCGAGGGAGCGCATCGCGGACGCCATTCGTGAGGTGTTCGACCTACGTCCGCTCGGTATGATCGAAAGACCTTGATCTGCGGCGTCCGATCTACCGCGAGACCGCCGCCTACGGTCACTTTGGTCGCGAACAGTTCCCGTGAGAGGCAACCAACCGCGTCGATGCGCTCAAGGCCGCACTGGCATGAGCGACGCACTGGAAGCCGAGGACTACCTGCCCTCGTGCGAGACCGAGGTCCGCTCGCCGCGCCTGGCGGCGTCGCACGAGCCTGGAGATGATCATCTCCGGCTTCATCGACCTCGTCACGTCTTTCGTTCTTTCGATCGAGGCGTGGCGGCTGGCTGCCGACTCTTCGGCGCGCTTCGGCTGCGATATTTCGTCCGTGCTGTCGTGTTCGGCGGTCGCGCAGACGTGGCAGGCGCGTATCCTCGGCTTCCCGAACGCGTTCCTCGGCATCTTTTCGAGGCCGTTGTCCTGGCAATTTCGGTGGCGATTTTTGCTTAGCGTGAAGTTCCCGCGCTGGTACATGCTGGGCACCAACCTGCTCTACACAATCGCCCTCTTTTGCGTTCTGGCTCTTCGGGCAGTCGTACTTCATCATCCAGGTGCTGTGCCCGTGGTGCCTGCTCATCACGCTCACGACGACCCTCGTGTTTGGCGGGATCACACGCATAAACATCCGCGATGGCGTGATTCCGGCGCCTGCGGCACTCCCTCGACTCATTGCCCGGGGCTGACTGGGCCCTGTGGGGTCTGATCATCTTCAGCGTGCTCGCCATGGTGGTCGCGAAGTACGGCGTGAAGCTTCTCGGCTAGAGCGGTACGCAGGTGAGAGCGGGCCGTGATTCACTAGGATCATGACTTCCCAACAGGGCATGCTTGACAGTTTCGATCCGCCGCGTTCTCGCAGTGCGGAGATCGCTCGCGTGCTCGTTGACGTCGATTTGCCCCGATTGATCGGCCGCTCGACTACGTCATCCCCGACAAGCTGATCGACCAGGCTCTCGTCGGTTGCTCTGTGCGCGTCCGTTTCTCGGGTTCTCGTGTCGACGGTTGGATTGTTGAGCGCGTGCGCCGTGACGATCTGGTCGATGAGACGGCACAGGTCGAGTCTGTCTCCTCGTCGTTGCCCGTGCTACCTCCTACCCTCTATGAGACTGCCCGTCGCATCGGCGCGCGTTTCCTTGCAACGACGTCGCAGGGTGCTGTCCCTGGCGATCCCGCCGCGACACGCGCGGGGAGAAAAAGGCCGTTCTCACGGGAATCTGCCCCGGCATGGCCGCACGTCGATGTCCCGGTCGACTCCGCACGGGTGGTCCTCCTATTCAGGTAAGCCCGGCGCTTCTTGCGCATCTGGCCGCGGGAGAGTCTCCGCGTGCGGTCGTCACCGCTCTGCGGCCCGCCTTGCGCGGCTGCTTGGCGGATGCCGTCGCTTCAACGGTTGCTTCCGGTCGTAGCGCGTCATCGTCATTACGGCAACCGGTGAGGATGCCGTGCGCTACGCCCGTCACATTGAAGAAGATCTCGAGTCACAGTCGCGGTGACCGGCAGCGAGGTCACCGCTGAGGGAGCGCTATCGTGTCCACGCATCTGCCTCGCTCGGCCGCGTCGGTCGTTGTTGGAACGCGTTCGGCGGTGTGGGTCCCCTGCGCACAGCTCGGTCTCGTCGTGATCTGCGACGATGGTGATGACCGGTTGCGTGAGCGCCGATTCCCCTCGATGCGATGCCCTGGATGTCGCGAGTCCAACGGTGTGCTGTCCGAAAAGCAGGTCTCGTCCCTGTCGCACGCTCGCTCGGTCAAAGCTCAGGCTCTCGTGCGCTCGGGTTGGGCCGCCCGTCTTGATCCGCTGCCCGGGGCGCTGCGCGAAGCAACCCGCGCGTACACCTGCACGGAGCCAGTGAAGCGGAACGCGCAGGGCAGCGGCCACATGCGCATTCCGCAGGCAGCGTTGCGCATGATTCGGCGAGGGACTTGAGAAGGCCCCGTGCTGATCCAGGTCGCGGCCTCAGGGGTATTGGCCTACGGTCGTGTCGGCGCTGCGGCGAACGTGCTCGCTGTCGTCATTGCTCCGGGCCTCTCGCCGTCGGCAGCGGGGAGAGGCGACCTGCTCGTGGTGTGCGCACCTCGCAGACGTGGAGGTGCCCGCACTGCTCGGGCACTGAGCTGCGCGCGGCTCGCGTGGGTTCTACGCGCACCGCCGAGGAGATCGCACGCAACCTGCCGGACGCATCCGTGCTCGAGTCTTCGGCAGCTCATCGGATCAGCCGTCAGCCCGCGCGTCCCACTGTTGTCGTTGCGACACCGGGAGCTGAGCCCCGACGTGGACGGTGGCTACGCCGCCGCCATCATCCTCGACGCTCACGCCCTTGCTGGCCGCACGGAGCTGTGGGCCCCGGAGGAAGCAGCCAGGCGGTGGTTGAACGCGTTGTCTCTCGTCCGCCCAGGCCACCCCGGCCTCGTCGTCGGGACGATTCCCGATGCCTTGGGGCAGGCGCTCGTGCGCTGGGCTCCCACCGACTACGCCGATCGTCTGCTCGATGAGCGCGAGGCCCTGGGCTTCTTCCCGGCCACGACGATGGTCGCCCTGGATGGGCTGGCGGCTCAGGTTCGCCAGGTCGCCGAACAGGGTCATTCGCGAGGGAGGAGCTGAGCTGGTCGGTACCGTCGTACGACCGGCGACGCGCGAGGGCGAAGAAAAACGAGGTGCGCACGCTCGTCCGCAGCCCTCTGGTCGGCTGCCTCATCAATGCTCGGTGCTCACCGATATTCGACGTTCCGCAGCGCGCGAAGGTTCCCTCGTCAAAATGAGCGTGAACCCACCCGAGCTCTTCTGAGTCAGGGCCTGCGCAGTGCCGTAAACTGGCGGCCGTGCGCATTATTTTTGCTGGTACCCCCGAGGCCGCGGTTCCCACGCTGCAGGCCCTGCTGTCGTCGTCCCACGAGGTCGCCCTCGTCATCACACGCCCGTAGGCGCGGCGTGGCCGCGAAAGACGATGCATCCGTCTCCTGTGGCGGAAGTTGCCACCGAATCCGGTGTGGAACTGCTGGAGACCACGACGCTGAAGACCGCTGAGATTGCGCAGCGCATCGAGGATGTCCAGGCAGACCTCGGCGTGGTCGTGGCGTACGGCGGTTTGGTTCCCCCGAACGTGCTCGCGATGCCCGCGCACGGTTGGGTCAACCTCCACTTTTCTGATCTTCCGAGGTGGCGCGGTGCCGCGCCTGTGCAGTGGGCGATTCGCGAAGGCGACGCGACGACCGCCTCCCTGCGTCTTCAATCTCGAGGAGGGCCTGGACACGGGCGACATCTATTCGCGCGTCGAGGTTCCGATCGGCCACGAGAGCGCGGGCGAGCTGCTCGAATCGATGGCCGAGGCCGGGGCCTCTCAGGTGCTTCGCGTCGTGGATGCGCTCGCCGACGGTAACGCGACCGCGGTGCCACAGAGCGTCGAAGGGCTGACGCATGCGCGCCGCCTCGAGCACATCGACGGCTACGTATCTTTCACCACGACGCCGCGCACGAGGATCGCGTCATTCGCTCGTGACCCCAACCCCGGTGCCTACACGGTGCTGCCGGACGGGGCCCGCACGAAGCTCGACAAGGCCGCACCCGTGGACCGTGACGATCTTGCGCCCGGCCAGCTCGAGGTGACGAAGAAGCAGGTGACCGTCGGCTGCGCAAGCGAGCGCTTGTGCTCGGCAAGGTCGCCCCGGTAAGCAAGTCCTGGATGGACGCGGCCGCCTGGGCGAGGGAGCGCGGCCCTCCGACGACCTGCGCCTTGGTGGAGAGCTGGAGGATGAGCGATGAGCGAGAGGCGTTACGCGGACGGTTACCGCAAGCTACGCAAGGCGGACGAGCCTCGTCGCATTGCGTACGACGTCCGCTCATGAGGTGGCGACGCAGGGCGCGTTTGCCAACATCATTCTGCCGAAGGCATTGCGCCAGGCCCGGCGCGACGGCCATTTTTCTGACCGCGACGCCGCTTTCACATCCGAGCTCGTTCACGGAGCCCTTCGCGCAATCGGTCGGCTCGACTGGGTGATTGCCCGTCATCGATCGGCCGCTCTCCGAGCTTGATCCTCGGGCGCTCGTCGTCTTGCGCATGGGCGCCCATCAGCTCCTCGACATGCGTGTGCCCGACCACGCGGCCGTTTCCGCGACCGTCGATGTCGCCCGTGAGCACCTCACCGATGGCCCCGTCCGTTTCGTCAATGCCGTGTTGCGCTCGATCACGCGCGAGGACCCATCCGAGCGCGAGGCAGCCATGGATGCGATCGCTGACGCGGACGAGGCCCTGGGCGTGCGCTACTCGCACCCGCGTGGATGGTTGCTGCGTTCCGTGAGGCCCTGAAGGCCCACGGTTACCCTGAGGATGAACTTCTCGACGTTCTCGAGGCAGATAACGAGGTCCCCACGGTTACCTCGTCGCCCGCCCGTCGTTGATGAGCGTGGACGAGCTGGCCGACGAAGCCGAGGACATTCTCGATACGCGAGTCGCCCTGGGTGCTGTCTCCCCGTATGCCGTGCTCCTCGAATCCGGGGACCCCCGCGCGCCTTCCCTCGATTCGCGACGGACGCTCCGGCGCCCAGGACGAAGGCTCGCAGCTCGCCGCCCCTTATCGCCGCGTCGGCACCGCTCGAAGGTGGCTCGGACGAGCGTTGGCTTGACCTGTGTGCGGGTCCCGGAGGCAAGGCCGCGCTCCTGGTCGCCTCGCCACGGGCATCGGTGCGCGCCTCACGGCCAACGAGGTGCATCCGCACCGCGCCCGCCTCGTCGAGCGCACGACGCGCCAGTTCGACTCCATCGAGGTGGTCAGCGGCGACGGTCGCACCTTCGGCGGGGACGCAGCGCCCGGCCGCTCGCGTCCTTTGACCGTGTCATCGTCGATGCCCCCTGCTCGGGCATGGGATCGATGCGTCGGCGCCCGAATCGCGCTGGAATCGCACTCCCGCCGATGTGGAGGGCTGACCGTGCTACAGCGCGAGCTGCTCGATCGGGCCGTTGCTCTGACGCGCCCCGGTGGCGTGCTCACCCACATCACGTGTTCTCCCCACGCGGCTGAGACGCGTGAACAGGTCGCGCGTTTGCTCGAGTGCGGCGAGGTTGAGCTGCTTGACACAGTGGCGCTGGCAAAACGAGTGTGCGCCTGAGCCTCTCGACGTGCCTACCACGGTAGCGTCATCGCCGGTCAGCAAAGGGGCGCACGCTGCAGCTGTGGGACCACCGTTTCGGCACCGATCTTATGTTTGTGGCCTGCCTGCGCAAGCGCTAGCATATGCGTTATGAACGCCACAATTAGCCTGTCGATTCTCAACTGCGACATCGCCGACCTGCGCGGCGAGCTCACCAAGATCGCGGAGCAGACATCGCTCACGTCGACGTCATGGACAACCATTTCGTCCCGAACCTCTCGTGGGGTTTACCCGTTGCGGAGGCCGTCGTCAAGTCCGGCATCCTGCCGGTCGACGCGCACCTGATGATCGAGGACCCGGACCGCTGGGCGCCTCAGTACGCGGAGGTCGGATGCGAGTCCGTCACCTTCCACGCCGAGGCCGCAGCCGCTCCGCTGCGACTGGCGCGCGAGCTGCATCGCATCGGAGCGCGTGCTGGCCTCGCACTCAAGCCCCGCGACGGATAGTTGCGCCTTCGTGGACATCCTCAACGAGTTCGACATGATCCTCATCATGACGGTCGAGCCCGGCTTCGGCGGTCAGTCCTTTATCGAGCAGATGATTCCCCAAGATCGAGCGCACGCGAGCCGCGATCAACGCTGCCGGGCTGCAGGTGTCGATCCAGGTCGACGGCGGCATTTCCCGCGCAACGATCGAGCGTGCGGCCGAGGCTGGGGCCGATAATTTCGTCGCTGGATCGGCTGTATTCCGCGCCGAAGATGCCCACCGCGAGGTGGAGGCGCTGCGCGAGCTCGCCAACGCCCACTCGCACTCACACTGACCTCATTGCGTTGGCGGCCGACGGGGACCCGTTCCGTCGTCGGCCGCCGACTTTCTTTATGGCGGATACACCTCGCACTGCGCGCCCGTCGATGGCACAATGGCTCACGAGTACTCCGGGGTCGGTGAAAGTCCGAACCGGCGGTGATAGATCCGCGACCCGCCCTCACAGAACGAGGGTGGTTGAGCTGGTGAAATTCCGGCACCGACGGTTAAAGTCCGGATGGGAGGAGTGCATGAGGCGCATCCGTGCGTCTGCTGTGCTGCGCGTACCCCCGGTGTCGGAAAGTAAGTCGTGGCAATTCGGAACAAGCCTCGCGGTGCCCTCACCGTCGCGGCGCCGATCATTTTCTCGCCCTTGTGCTGGCGGGTTGGTGGCTGACGACCTCGCTGACCGACATCGAAGCCTGGCGTCTACCCGATCCGCTCGCTGTTGCCCGGAAAGTGTGGCGCTGCTCAGCGCCCCACCACCTGGGGCCAGATCGCGGTGACGGGGGGCGAGGCTATCGCCGGGTGCGCGCTCGGAACGGTCGTTGCGCTGCCGTTAGCGTATGCGATCTACCGCTGGCGGCTGTTGGCCGCCGCGGTGGAAACTCTTCCTGGAGCAACCCAAGCGTTGCCCGCCATCGCAATCGCCCCCATTCTCGTGCTGTGGGTCGGGTACGGCATCACACCGGTCATCGTGCTGTGCGCACTGATGGTGTTCTTCCCGATCCTTGTGTCCACTGTCGTCGGTTTGCGTCATATCGATCGTGAGCTGCTCGAGCCGCCGCACTCGACGGCGCGACGGGCTGGACGATGGCCGCACATATGGAGCTACCTCTTGCCGCTCCCGCCATCCTCGGCGGCCTGCGTAACGGGTTTGCTCTGTCTGTCACGGGTGCAGTGGTGGGGAGATGGTCATGGGAGGGTCCGGGCTCGGGCAGGTACTCACTCAAATGAGAAGCAACGTGGACACCGCCGGCATGTTCGTCATCATCACGATCCTGTGCATCATGGCAACGATCCTGTACGTCATCGTGTATCGAATCGAGCGGTCGAAGCGCTACGCCATCACGCAGTGAAGGAGACATCCCTTGAAGCTTTTCCACTATCGTTCGCGCGACCGTTATCGGCGCCAGCGCATCGCTGGCACTGGGCGCTTGCACGGTCGGTCCCGGCGCAACGCAGTCGGGCGCGATCCTCGCAGGGCGCCTCGGATGTGACGATCGGCCTGACCTACATCCCGAACATACAGTTTGCCCCCATCTACGTCGCTGATTCTCAGGGGCTGTATAACGATGCTGGTGTGACCGCCACTATCCGCCATCATGGCTCAGATGAAGGCCTGTTTACGGCGCTTCTCGCCGGACAGGAGAACGTGGTCATTGCCTCGGCGACGAGGGCAGTTGCCGCCTCTCAGGGGCATGGACCTCGTGTCGATTGGCCAGTATTACGCGACCTACCCGGGGAGCGTCATCGTCCCGGCCTCCTCGTCGATCACGAGCCTTGCTGACCCTCGCCGGGAAGAACATCGGCATCCCCGGCGAATACGGCTCGAGCTATTACGCAACCCTCGCCGCCATCAAGGCGTGACGGCCTGCAGACCTCCGACGACTGTTTCGTCGATCGGCTACACGCGAGGCGGCCCTCGCCGCCGGACAGGTGGATGCAGTCGTTGGTTTCACCAACAACGACGCGGTGCAGATGAGGCTGGCGGGCATCGACATCCGAGATCCCGCTGGATGGAGCCTCGACTCCACTGGTGGCGGCCTCGAGTATTACGACGCGGATGGGCACAGGCTCACCCCGATCAGGCCCGAGCTGTCGTCCGCAACGACGCAGGCTAGCGAACGCGATCGCTGCTGATCCCTCAGGTCGCGATTGACGTGACGGCGAAGTGGGACACGACGCCCAGTGACGAGACCTCACTGGCCGCAGCGAACGCCGATGCTCGCAGCGACGGTTCCTCTGTGGCTCGGGGATGACGCGCATGCTGACGGTGTGCGGGATCTCGCCACTGGTCGTCGATGGTGTCGTTCCTGAACTCGATCGGTGTCGCTTGAAGGAGCTCGATCCGAACGCCATCATGAGCAACGACTACGTGAGCGCCAACGACAGCGCGTCGCCTCAGTCCTAAACGGTGCGCCGTATGCTCGGGACGCGCGCATTTCACGTAGGGTAGGCGGGTGAGTACCGCCGTCAACGCTAACGTGCGCGTCCTTGAGCTTTTTGTCGAGCTCCTGGGCGCGTCCCGGGCGCACGAAGGCGCAACTGCGTGCCCTTCCCGGATATCGGGAGGGCTCGCAGACGATGCCTTTGAAACGCAGTTCCAGCGCGATAAAGACGCGCTTCGTGATGCGGGTGCTCACGCGACGATTCATTGGGGAGCGCTACAGCATCGCGTGGGATTCTTTGCGCCCGGCATCGAGGTGACGAGCGCTGACCGTGCACTGATGTCGCTGGCTGCACGCGTGGGATAGCGAGTGAGTTTTTCGCCGACGCCATCGACGCGAAGGCCGCGGCTGCTTCCTCCGACGACATTTCTGCACCCACGATCCGTCTCGGGCTCACCGGCGTTGGGGCTGCCACCGTGTTGTCGCAGGCCATTCGCGAGCGGCGCGTGGTGAGTTTTTGAATACCCGGGCTCGCGCGGACTGACGGAGCGTTCCGTCGAGCCGTGGAGCTCTGTCGGTGCAGGGGCGCGCCCTGTACCTGTGGGGCTGGGATCTCGACCGAGGGGCGAACGCACTTTCCGTGTGTCGCGCATACGCTCGCAGATTTCCTTTCTGGGAGAGCCGGGCGACGCTTCCCTTGCCCCCGAGGGGCGGAGTTTCCGCGCGTGTCATCGTTCGTCTCTCCGTCGTCAACGTGCGCGAAGGGTCGACGGCGCGGACGCTACTCCACGGTTACGAGGCCGGGGCATCGTCTGAGGAGCACGGTTCGCCTCGGCACGGCTGGGAGCATATCGCGCTCGAAGGCGCAGAAGTGGGAACGATGGATCGGTAGGCTCCCTGCCCCTGGCTGCCGACGTGGTCGTTGTGTCACCCGAGCTGCTGCGTGACGCAATGCTGACGCGCCTGCGCGCGGCAGCTACGTGGGGTGAAGCCGATGCCTGAGAACGTTCAGCTGGCCGTTGTCCGGCTTGCCTCGATGGTGGCGTGGATGAGTGATCATCCCGGCGCAACCGTCGATGAGATCGCTGCGCACTTCCACCGCACCCGACGGCAGGTGCGCCGCGACGTCGAGTACCTCGCATCCGTCGGAGATTCACTACCCGGCGCCTCTTTCGAGGTCGACTGGGAGCTCTACGAGCTAGAACAGCGCGTGTCGCTTCGCTCGACGCTGGGCGCCTCGGCACCGCTGCGTCTATCAGCGCTGAGGCGCAGGCTCTTCCTCATTGGCCTGTCTGCGATGACTCCGATGCTTGGCAAGGAGCTGTCCGCTCATGTTCCGCACGCAGCCCCTCGTCGTCTGCGCACTCGGTGGCCCTGAAAGAGGCCGACGCCGAGACAGCACGTGGAAGCGCTACCTTACACGGCCTCGTCGAGCGCGAGCCTTGAGACTCTGCGTGATGCCCTCCTGCGCGAAGAACGTGTCTCTTTCACCTACGTGTCTTCATCTGGCGCTTCGACGCGCCGAGTCGTCGATCCGTGGTCCTCGAGGCCACCGCGACCGGCTGGCTCCCTGCGCGGTTGGTGTACTCGCGCGGGGAAGCGCGCAGCTTCGCGGTCGCATCCATCAGCGACGTGCGCGGCGAGGGCCACGCGTTGAGGAACCGCGCCGCGTGCGCAACGACGCACCAACCTGGACGCTCGACGTCGATCGCGACGCACGGTGGATCGCGGACGAGTATGAGGGAAGCATCGTCGCCGAATTGGACGGCGGGGAGCGCGCATCACCCTGCCCGTCTGGAACGAAGAGTGGGCCTGAGCCTCCTCATTGATGTCGCCCCACACCTGCGCGCAGTAACGCCGGATGTGCGCGACGAAGCAGCACGCCGTGCGCGTTCAGTTTTTGTCGATCTGGACCTGAGAGGATGCATCGTGAGCCCCAAACGACGTCGACACCGCAGTCAGGACGCTGAGCACGTCACCCAGCGTGAGGAGGAAGTCGGCCTCGGCGTGGGTAGTGCGGCCCAGCGGTACGCCGCGTACAAAGGCCGAGGCTCAAGGCCGCCTCGTCCCTGCGCGCACGCTGGGTCTCACGCTGAGCTTCACCCCGGACCCGTTCCAGATCCAGGCTCTCGATGCCGTCGAGGCTGGCAGCTCCGTGCTCGTCGCTGCGCCCACCGGCGCCGGGAAGACGATCGTCGGCCAGTTCGGCGCATACGTCGCTCTCGAGCAGGGCATGCGCGCGTTCTACACGACGCCGATCAAGGCGCTGTCCAACCAGAAGTATCTGGAGCTGTGCGACCTGTACAGCGCGGATAACGTCGGCCCTGGCGACCGGCGACACGTCCGTCAACTCCGGCGCTCGGTCGTCGTGATGACGACGGGAGGTCTTGCGCAACATGATCTACGCCGGAGCACCTCTCAATGACCTCGGGGTCGTCATTCTCGACGAGGTCCACTACCTGGCGGACAAAATGCGTGGCCCGGTGTGGGAAGTGATCATTCACCTGCCCGCGCACGTCGCGATCATCGCGCTGTCCGCCACGGTCTCCAACGCCGAGGAGTCGGCGCGTGGATTCGGGAAGTGCGATCGACCTGCGAGATCATCGTCTCCGAAAAAGCGTCCCGTGCCGCTGTGCCAGCACATGATCGTCGGCGAGGACATCTTCGACCTGTACGCACCGACCGGCAAGGGGCAAGCTCAATCCTGAGCTCGTGGCGGCGACGCGCGACTCCGGCATGCGCAGTGGCCGCGGCTCGCGCTCGTGGAACCGCGCGAGGTGCGGGTGCGTCGCGAGTCGCGCCCCTTCGACCCTGATTTCTCTTGACCGCGCGCGGCTGCTGCCTGCGATTACTTTCATCTTCTCGCGCGCCGGATGCGAGGATGCCGTACGCCAGGTTCTGTCCACCCGCATCACGCTGACGACGCGCTCGGAGGCCGCCGAGATCGAGAGCTACGTGGACGAGGTCATCGCGCTTCTTCCCCCGAGGACGCGATCGTGCTGGGTGCCGAGGCGTGGAAGCGCGGCCTCATGCGCGGCATCGCTGCCCATCATGCGGGCATGCTGCCACTCATGAAGGAAAGCGTCGAGCACCTGTTTTCACGCGGACTCGTCAAGATGGTGTACGCGACCGAAACGCTCGCACTCGGCATCAATATGCCCGCGCGCACGGTCGTCATCGAGTCGCTGACGAAGTGCGAACGGTTCGGCGCATGTCTCCCGTCCGTCGGCGAGTACACGCAGCTATCGGGCGCGCGGGGCGCCGCGGCATCGACACCGAAGGACACGCCGTTGTGCTCGCACCGCGGAGTGGCACCTGAAGAGGGCCGCCTGGCCTCGAAGCGCACACTTCTGATTTCCGCGTTCACTCCGACGTACAACATGGTCGTCAATCTGCGTCGCTCGCTCAACGCGCGCGCAGACGCGCTAAGGTTTCTGGAGTCCTCCTTCGCGCAGTACCAGGCCGACTCGGCCGTGGTGACGCTGGCCCGCGCCTGGGGACCTGGAGGCTCAGCGCGACGCGACGGTCGAGGATCTGTCCTGTTCGCACGGTGACGTCCGCGAGTACCTGACGCTGCGCGACCAGTTGGGTCAGGCGGAAAAGTCCGGTGCGCGTGCGCGCAAGCGAGGCACGAGATGAATCGCGTCGCATTTTTGTCCGGTGTGCCCCGGCGACGTCCTCACGCTGACTCGTGGCCGCAAGACACGCCTGCGCCGTCGTCGGCGCGAAGGCCACCAGCGCCTCGGGCAGGGTCGAAGTCTCGGTGATCGGGGAGGACGCCACGGGCGGGCTCTGGGCCGAGGACGTGCGCGGCGCCATCGAAGTCGTCGGCCACATGTCCATTCCGGCGGCTCTGCGCTACGGCGCACGAAGGACACGCGCATCGCCGGAGAACTGCGCTCGGGGCAGCCAAAGGGGCTCTATGAGGTTCCGGCAGATGCCACACAGGCCGCCGACCCGGTGTCCGCGCTGCGCGTCGCGATGCGCCAGCATCCGGTTCACCGCTGCCCTCATCGCGAGGAGCACGCACGGGCGGGCGCCCAGTGGGCTCGCTTTGGCGCGCGAGATCGATCGTCTTCGCTCCTCTATCGATTCCCAGACGGGTTCCGTAGCTGCTCAGTTCGACCGCGTGTGCGCGGTGCTCGAGCGCCTCAGCTTTTGTCCGGGGACGAGGTCACCGATGCGGGTCAGCGCCTGCGCCGCATCTTCCGGTGAACGCGACCTCGTGGTCGCGATGTCGATGAATGAGGGGACGTGGAATGAGCTTGACGAGGCGGAACTCGCCTCGATGGTGTCCGCGCTCGTCTACGATTCGCGCTCCGATGACGACGCCCAACAGCTGGCGCCTGCGGGCGTGGGCATTCGGCTGCGAGGAAGCATGGCATGAGACCCTGGCGACCTCGGAACGCGTGCATCGCGTCGAAAAAGGCGTGTGGTTGCGATCCGACCCCGAGCCTCGACAGCCGAGCCTCGATGGCCGCCACGCTCGCGTGGGCACACGGCTCGACGCTGGCCACGGCGATTGACGCCACACCGATCCAGGCCGGAGACTTCGTCCGCTGGATGCGTCAGGGTTATGGACTGCCTCGGCCAGATCGCGTCCGCTTCGTCGAGCGGCGAGCTGGCGCGAAAAGGCCGAAAGGCGCGAAAGACCGCATCGGTCGCGGTATCGTTGCGTGGTCGACGATTTGAGACAACCGAGGGCTAGTGGGGCATCAGGACATCTTCCAGCGCGCATCGTTCGCACACGTGTGCGGCGATTCCATCATCGCCGCGATCGCCGGCCTCGCGCTGTACGCGTCGTTTCCACCCGTGGGCTGGTGGTGGCTATCGGTACCCGCCCTCGCCCTGTATCTATCGCGCATCGACGAGGCCCGGGCTCCCCGCGCCCTCACAGTCACGTTCGTCTTCGGTATGAGTTTATGGGTTCCTCTCATTGATTGGATCCCTCTGGCGGTAGGCTCAACGCCTCCCTGGTTCGTCCTCTCCTTCGTGCAGACTCTCTTCCTGATGGCATGGGTGCTCTTCGCGCGCTGGACGCAGCTGTGGGCGTGGGCCCGTGGACCGCTCATGCAGGCCGCGTTGTTTGCCCTCACGTGGGCTGGCGTCGACGCAGCCCGTTCGCGATGGCCGTGGTCGGGCTTTCCGTGGGGTTCTGTTGCCTTGCCGCAGGTGGATTCCCCGCTCGGTCGTCTCGCGCCCTACGGTGGCACCACACTTATCACCGCGGTCGTCGTGTTCCTCGCCGTCCTTGTGCGCCGAGCCTTTGCGGCTCGAGACGCCGCCGGGGTAGCTGAGCACTGGTTTTCGCGCCCGGCGATGGCGCTCATCGTCGCGGCCGCCTACGTCGCGCCCCTCACGATTTCCCTGCCTAACCAGGCGGAGAACGGGATGCTGCGCGTCGGCGTCGTCCAGGGCAATATCGCTCTCCCGGGCGCGGAGGCGTACAGCCGCGAGGGAGGTGACCGATAACAACATGCGGGCGTCCCTCGAGCTCGCGAGTTCGCCACAGGTCGTTGAACGCCCGATTGACGTCGCTATCTGGGGTGAGGGATCCGTTGATCGCGATCCGATCGCCTTCCCGGCGATCGGACAGGGCCGTCGATCGCGCGGCCACGGCGCTCGATGCGCCATCCTCATCGGGTACACGAACCTCAACGAACGCGACCATGTAAAGAACTGGCTGGGGTCTGGGAACCCGGCAATGGAATGGACGAGGCAACCCGCTACTCCAAGCACGTCCCCGTTCCATTTGGCGAGTTCATTCCTTTCCGGGACATCATCGCTTCGTTCGCGACCGAGGTTGCTCAGGCCAGCAAGGACATGGAAGCGGGGAGGAGCCTCCCCTGATGACGGTCCAGGCGCGTGACGGGCGCGCCGTTCCCTCGCCGCCGGTATCTGTTTCGAGGCGGCGTACCCCTCGTGATCGGCGACGGCGTCGCTCGCGGCGGGCAGGCCATCGTCGTGCCGTCGAACAACTACCATTTCCGTTCATCGGGTGAGTCCGCGCAGCAGGGTCAGCTCCTGCGCATGCGTGCGATGGAGTATTCGCGCAGCGCCGTCCGAGGCCTCAACGACCGGCCACTCGTACGTGATTCGTCCCGACGGCTCGATTCTCCGCGAGCACGGGTACCGAGGAGCAGCAACGCTCGCTGCCGACATCCCCGCTTCGTACCTCGCAGACGTTGACGGCTTTGGCGGGGAGAGTATCCGGGTGCCGTGATGGTGGCGACGCTGATCATCGCAATTCTCACCACCGTAACGGTTATCGGACAAGGAATCAGGGCATCAGCGCGCGCCAGACGTGCGTCCAGCCGCTAAATTCGGCAAGATGTGAGTCATGGCTGAATCCGTTTCTACTCTCCGTCGCCGTCCGGCGACACACCCTCATCGTTATCCCGACCTACAACGAGATGTCGACGCTGCCGACGATCTTGGAAGACATCTGGGCCAATGTGCCGGGCGCGCACGTCCTGATCGTCGACGATCTCGTCGCCGGACGGAACGGGGAGTGGGTCGATGCTCGTCGTGAGGGAGAAGAACGCCTGCACGTCTTGCATCGCCCCGCAAAGTCGGGTCTCGCCACCGCCTACGTCGAGGGCATGGGCTGGGGGCATCGACAACGGATATCCGTTCATTCTTCAGATGGATGCGGACGGTTCGCACCGTCCCGTCGACCTGCCGAAGCTCCTCCTAGCCGCATGGCTGACCGGATCGTCCGGATCTCGTGATCGGCTCACGTTGGGTTCCCGGCGGTGCCATCAACGGGTGGTCGGCGAAGCGCGTCGCACTCCAAGGCGGGCAATTATTATGTCCGTTTTTGCCTGGGCACGCCCGTCCGCGACGCGACGGCGGGTCTACGCCCGCATCGCGCATCCTTCCTGCGCGATCACGAGGGTCCTCGGTCGGGTAGCGACAACGGGCTTCGGATTCCAGGTCGAAATGACCGAGCTTGAGCGCTCCCTGGGTGCCGTCATCGCCGAAGTGCCGATCACCTTCGACGAGCGCATGGCCGGAGAATCGAAACTCGATTCATCGATCTTCGTCGAGGAGCTCATCGTGGTAACGAAAGGCGGCCTGAGCCGACTGGCCCAGGCCGCGCGACGGATCCTGCCGAAGCGTTAGCCCTTCACGGTAGGAACCTTCGGGACGCAGACGACCCTCGCGGTATGCCGTGAGCTGCTCGGTCAGGACGACCTCAAAGTTCCTCGATCAGGCGGCGCTCGAGCAGCATGTCCCAGTGGGTACGCTGCGGCTTGACGGCTTGTTTTCCCTCATCCTCGACGGTTTCGCCGATGAGCTCAGCAGCCTGGCCACACTTGCATTCCCAGTCGCAGGCGCTGTGGCCTCGCTGGACAGCGTCACCTCGAACTCGTGACCAGAGGGGCACGCGTAACGGACGACGAAACGGTCGGCGAAAACGACGCCGTCCTCAGACTCGAGGGACTTCGCACCGATCTGCATGCCACGCAGTGCGCGGTCAGCCATAACAGCCTCCTGAAAATAAGAACGAAACGGGTCCATTCTATCTGACACGTCAAGCGGAACACTCCCGCGTGCTCGTTCTAACCCCGCCACACGATCCGATAATGTACATTATGTCCGATATTCTTTATCGACCGCTCTCCGACCACGCGGTACAGTTACAACCATGACGACGGATATCGACGCACGCACCCAGCGCCCCCTGGCATCCGCGAGATCGTCGCACTCTCATTGGCATGCCTGGCTTACTCGGTCCTGTCGTTTTTAGCCAAGGCTCCTGAATCCGTCGCGGTCGCACACGCGCATGATGTCGCCGCCTTCGAATCGCGCATCGGCCTGTTTATCGAAGGCCCCGCAAATGCGTGGCTGACGACCCATCCATTGCTCGCATCCCTTGCGTCGGCGCAGTACGCGGTCTCATTCTTTGCCATGACCGGGTTTGCCATGGTCGATCTTGTGGCTGAAGGCCCCCACCCACTATCACTGACCCGATGGACGCTCGTCATCATGACGATCGGCGCCCTCGTCACGTACTGGACCTATCCCTGGCTCCCCGCGCCTCGTTCCCGAGTTCGGCTTTGTCGACGCCGTCGCTCGGCACGTCCGAGCCTACTCGCAGCTGTTTGGCACCCTCTAGCCCCTACGGCGCCATGCCCTCCATGCATACAGGCTGGCCTCCGTCTGGGTAGCATTCGTGCTCGGCACCACTACGTGTGGCGCTCGTGGTGGGCGCGACTCATCCTCGCCATCCACCCCGTTTTAACCATCGTGACAATCGTCGCAACAGCCAATCATTATGTGGTTGATGCCATTGCTGGATGCGCATGCTTCCTGCTCGCCTGGCTCTTTGTCACCATTGTAAACAGGGCCTTACTGGGGAATGTGGGAACGCCCGGCGAGACGTCCTAGGACCTCCCTATTTAAACGCTAGTGTGGGTGCCCGTGAGACTCGGAGTTGATTTTGGCACCACGACCACTGCGATCGCTATCGTCGATCGGGGAACTACCCGATCGTCTCTTTCGTCAACAATAATGACGATGCAGTCGATTTCGTTCCGTCCATCATCGCTCTTGACGGGACCGCCTGGTCTACGGCTTTGATGCCGAGGATGCCGCCGAGAGGGTGCTCCCCACCTGCGCTCCTTCAGCGTCTTCTGTCCGATCCGTCGGTGACGCAGCACCTCCACGCTGCGCCTGGGCAATCACAGCATCTCGATCCTCGATGCGCTGACGGGTTTCCTCAGCTACGTCGTGCGCCAACTGCGTACCAACTCGTCGATCGCTTCGCTGCCCTGATTCGGAGCCGCTCAGAGGCCCTCGTCGGTATTCCCGCACGCGTGGTCGGCACAGCGATTCCTCACCCTCGAGGCCTTCCGCCGCGCGGGCTGGGATGTCCTTGCGATGGTCAACGAGCCCTCCGCCGCTGGCTTCGAGTACAGCGCACCGCCACGCCTGCACGCTCAACTCCAAGCGCACGGCGATCCTCGTCTACGACCTGGGCGGCGGCACCTTCGACGCGTCCATCGTGTCCGCCACGGGCACGCTTCACGAGGTGATGGGATCGCGCGGCCTCAACATGATGGGCGGCGACGATTTCGGACCTCGTGCTCGCCACCCGCCCTCGCCGCGCGCCGCTGGCACCGACTCCGGGAAGCTCGGGGACGAGGCGTGGGAGCGTCTTATCGAAGACGCTCGCGACGCAAAAGAAACCCTCTCCCCTCGACGAAGTTCATCACCGTTCCCTGTCGACGGCAAGCCCATGACTATTCCAGTCGCCGACTTCTACGAGGCCGCCACTCCCCTCGTCGAAGCAACGATCGAGGCCATGGAGCCCTGTTGGTGCCCGACGCATCCGGCATCGGCCAGCTCGGCGGAGACATAGTCAGCCTCTACGTCGTGGGTGGCGGCTCGCAGCTGCCGCTCGTCGCGAGGGTGCTTCGCTCGCGCTTTGGTCGCCGCGCATCGCTCTCCGCACACGGCGGCGTCCACCGCGATCGGTCTTGCCATCGGCGCGGACCCCGAAGCCGCGTACACGGTGCGCGAACAGCTTTTCGCGCGGCGTCGGTGTCTTCCGTGACGCGAGGCCGGGTCGCTTCATCTCCTTCGACACGCTCCTTGAGCCGAACACGGAGCTTACCCCCGGCGAAACCCTGACCATCAAGCGCCGCTACCGCGCCGCGCACAACATCGGCTACTTCCGCTTCGTCGAATATTCGTCCTTCGGCGAGGCCGGGGTACCCCGCGGCGACCTGCAGCCCTACGGCGAGGTCATCGTTCCCTTCGAGCGCGCCCTGCGTCGCTCCGACATCGACCTGTCGGCCGTTCCCGTTATCCGTACCGAGGATGGCCCTCTCATCGAAGAGTCCTACATCGTCGACGAAAACGGCATGGTCACGGTTCAGATCACGGATGTGGACGCCGCCTACACCGTCACGCGTCCGCTCGGACGCCGCTAAGCGCTGGCGTCGCGCGGGCGGCGCAACAGTGTGGGGTCCAGGCACTCAGCCTGGACGCTCTACTGATGATTCGCGTGTCAGGAAGCTGACAGCTTCGACCGACGACGCTCGGCGAGCTCATCGACGAAAACGGACTCGGAGCGCTCGAGGGGCAGCTCCGCGAGCGATCCCTCGACCTCACGCCACACGCGACCAACGGCGATACCAAACACGCCCTGGCCACCCTGAAGGAGATCAATAACCTCATCGGTGGAGGTGCACTCGTAGACCGAAGCACCGTCGCTCATCAGCGTGATCGAAGCCAGATCGTCCACTCCCCTGTTCTGCAGCGACGACACTGCAACGCGGACCTGCTGGAGAAACGCCAGCATCCAGGAGCTTCTTGACGACCTTCAGGACGAGGATGTCGCGGAAGGAGTACAGGCGCTGCGAGCCGGAGCCGCGCGCGGCGCGGATCGACGGCTGAAGGAGGCCGGTACGAGGCCCAGTAGTCGAGCTGACGGTACGTGATGCCAGCTGCGGTGCACGCAACCGGACCGCGGTAGCCCACCTCGTCCGTATCGAGGCCCCTCGAGGGGTCGCCAAACAGCATGCCCTGTTACTTGCTGCGTTCGCTTAATGCGCTCACTCGTGGGCTCCCTTGCAGGTAATTCTTGATGAGAACAGGACTACGGTAAAGCACCAGCGACGCTCGGTCAATGACCGAGCCTAAGCGAGTCTAACCTTCATGTTGAACATAGACTTAGTCTCCGTCCTCCGCGAGCGATGACACCGCCACCGCCAGCATATCCCGATGCAATTCGGCAAACAGATCGCCGAGTTCAACCGCACGGGCGCGCGCACGCTCACGATCCGCGCCCCGGCCTCGTCCCCTCTGGGAAGACACGGTCTGATCAATAATGTCCGCACTGCGTTCCGCACCCTGACGGACGGCGCGCAGTACCCGCACGTCCACTCCCGCACACTCCAGACGCGCGATGGTCGACACAGCCTGCACGCACCGAGCCGGAAAGTAACCGCCAAGTCAGGGCGTGACCAGCCCCAGCCTCGTATATCGTTCGAGGGTGTCCATATCCACGCCGGTCAGGTCCGACAGGTCCGCGGCGGGAATAGCTCGGCGCCCACCCAGCGACACGGTTTGTCCCTCGGAGGACACAACCTGCGCAACCCGACGCCTCGTAAGCTCGTGCCCGGCATCAAGCGCACAGCTGCGCGCGAATCACGCTCAACGGGGTAAAAGAGTCGCGCTGCTCCGTCAAGACGCAGCGCAGTCGCTCGACGTCGGCCGCCGAATACTTGCGATAACCAGACCCGGTACGCGCGGGAAACACCAGGCCTTCGCTCTCGGGTAGCGCACCTTCGACAGCGGATCGCGGAACTCACCCTTCAGGGCATCGACGACGCGGCCAATCGACAGCTCCGGCGAATGATCCGCGTCATGCGGCCCAAGAGGTTGCTTCCGAACCGGAAGCAACCTCACGCTCACGATGCGAGAGCTGCGCACACGTCAGGCCTGCTTGGTCGACGGCTGGTAGGTCAGGCGATACTTGCCGATCTGCACCTCATCAGCGGCGCGCAGAGCGATCGAATCGACGCGCTCACGATTCAGCAGGTTCCGTTCAGCGAGCCGAGTCGCGCACGATGCTGACCACCCTCGGAGGCGATGAACTGGCAGTGCTTACGCGACACCGTCACGTCGTCCAGGAAGATGTCGGCCTTGGGCGAGCGGCCGGCGTTCGTCACCTCCGGATCGAGGAAAAAACGCGCGCCCGTGTTCGGGCCGCGCTGGACGATAAGAAGCGCGGAGCCAGCGGGCGGTGCCTCGACGGCCTCTACGATCGCGAGCGGACAGAGCAACGGGGCCTCCTCGACGTCCTCCGTCACAGGCGCGAGGCCGAAGATGGAGGTTGCGGTCGGGTCGAACGGCTGGTTGTCGGACATTGTGCGCCCAAAGAATCATTTCAGGGACTGCATTAAGTGTAAACGTTCACCATCCGACAAGCGCGGGCACGGTGACTACCCCACTGATTATAGGCCGGGACCTCACTGGTAGGTTGCGAACTGCGGCTGGCGGGGGAGTAGCAATCGACTCGATCGTAACGTCGCTCGAGGGAGTGATCGCCACAGTCGCACCCTTTGCGCGCATCTGAGCGGCAGAACCAGCCTGAATGTCTAGCGCAGTCGCGATCGTTTGGGACTCCCCAATCACCTTCCACGTGTAGGGCGACGAGATCGGGACGCCGTCGACCACGACGGAGCTAAGCCTGGCCGGTAAAAGAGGACCGCGTGAGAGGCGAATGCCGTTAAGCTCGATAGCCTCGGCACCGGCGTTGCGCAGCTCGCCGAGGGTCGCGACGAACTGCGTGGATGAAGGTTCGAGCCGGCGTCGACGACCGAGACCGTGACGCCAGGCCGTGCACGGAACCGTCCCCGCCGCAATCTGCGCCTGCGTTTCGGCCTTGCGTGCCGCCTGTTCCCGGGCATCAGCCTCGTCAGCGGCACTGCGCAGTTCATCGAGTTCACTGGACAATTCCCCGCGCCGCGTGCACAGGTTTTGTTCCTGAGTGCCCAGTTCATCCAGCACCGTCACCAGCTCCTGTTCGGACAGGCCTTCGAGAGGGTCCGATCGCTGCGCACGCACCTGCGTGGCGAGCGAATCCCAGGATCACGAAGATAACGAGCATGACGACATGCAGGCCACGCGGGAGCGCGAAAATGCCTGCCGCGCCCGCGCCCACAGGCGCCGTCCACTGCGCGTGTCACGATGCACGCCGTGCCCACGGGGAGCTAACTTCGCATCGGTGACGGGTGTGGTGGAATCGAGAGTCTGTTCGCTCATGTCAGGCCTTCAGGGCAGACGCCGGATCGACGCGGTGTTGGAGAAAATGCGAATACCCAGCACGACGACCACGGCAGTCGTCATCGCGGAGCCAACACCCAGCTGAGTTCCCAGGAACACCAGCGGGCACGCCACCACGACGTTCCAGAAGAACGAGGGTGACGAAAACACGGTCGGCAAAGCGTCCCTCCAGCCACGCTCGTCCCGCACCGAACAGAGCGTCCAAGCCGGCGACGACGGCGACAGGAAGGAACGGGGCAAGCCATGCGGGCACGGTGGGGTCGAGTAGGACGCCGAGAACAATACCGATGATCAATCCAATAACGGCGATCATTGAGTGCCTCCTTCGTGTTGTGTGTCCAGCAGTTGAGCGTACTCAGAGGAAGTCGGTGTCAGCGCTTCCATCGTGAGGGTCTGCGAGACCTTTGAACTCACGCTCATCCCACTGACCGATTGGGCGGCGGACAGATAGTCGCCAGTGGCTCCGCGGACGAGCGCGACGGACAGCGCATTTGAATCCCCGATGGCCATAACCTCGTAGGGAGAGGACACCGGCGTGACGTTGACGAGAATCACCGAGCCCGCTGTGCGCACAAAAGTCTTTGGACCGATGCGCTGACCGTTCACCGAAATCGCTTCCGCACCGGCAGCCCACATAGCGTTCACGACCATCGCGACGTCTTGGTCGCGTACTGCGCCGCTGCCCTTACCCGGGCCACTGCGATCGGTGAGAGTCACGATGATACCGGGCCCGCTCACTGGGCGAGTGGCTGTCGTCAGGTCGCGCGCACCGTCGATGGCCACCGGGGCACCCGACTGCGAGAGGTCATCGATTGCACGGCCGAGCGATTGCACCTCGTCGCTCAATTCCTCGACGGTGTGCGACCGGGCGCCAGCCTGCTCCTTGAGGTCGGCTTTCACGTCGTTGGCTGGATGACGCAACGAATGAATGGCGATGACCGAGCCAAAGCCGAGCGCAACGGCCACGGCAAAGACAGCAACGCGGCTCAAGAGTCCAGCGGGCCGCGAACCGTGATCCTCGCGGTAGTGCTCGTACCCCGCATCAAGGGGTTAGCCAGGAGCGACGTCAGGAGGGACATCGAGCCGCAGGGTCCACGGACGAGGCCTGGGGAGCAGCGTCGTGCTCCTCCCCGCCTCCGTGCCTCGATGTCCCAGCTGCGTCACTGGCCCGGAACTCCAGCAACGCTGGACGCGCTCGTCGCGTTCGAAGGAATCGAGTGCTCGACGACGATGCGGCGCAGCTGCGCGGGCGCATCCTGATGTTCGTCGCTCCAGCGACGCAACAGTCCGACAGATCGTTCGACGCTGCCATCACGGTCGACGTCGACGCCGACGGCCAGCACGCCGTTGGCGTAGCGCAGCGCCATGCCGATCGTGTGCGTCTCCCGGTAGGAGATCATTCGCTCGACCGCCGTGCCGACACTGGACTCTCCCTCCCGACGACGAGGCTTGCAGGCCCGCCAGGGTCGCGGTCAGGTGGTCGTTCGACAAGCGAATCGGAGAATACCGACTCCCAGGCCCGCGCGCGTGCCTCTTCGGTCGGCAGGGACGCAAGAGCCTCGACACTCATGCGCGCGGCTCTCCCGAGCCGTCGGCGCTGCGCCATGCCTCGATGGCTTCCTCGTCAACGAGGCCCCGTGCCGCCAGGGCGCGGCGCGCCCGCCACGCGATATCGGGGTTATCGCTAGCGCGAAGTCGCGCACAGTCGCCTCGTATTCCTCGCCGCCGCGGGCGCCAAACTCGGCGATGAAGGCTCGCGTGTACGAGCGCCAGGCATCGGAGTCCTGCGTTTCGCGCGCGAGCCGAATCGTCGTGGCGAGCACCTGCTCGTGGACCTCTGCGCGGGCGCTGCCCGGCAGGAAGGAGGAGATCGCCTCGGCGACGAAGAAGGAGACGGTCGCGGATCGCGGGCTCGGTCTCGGCGGGGACCGCGGTGAGCACAGCGACGACGAAACGGCGAGGATCCAGCAGACCGTCGCGCACGGCGTTCCACAGCGACGCCCAGATGACGGCGCGGGTGATCGGCGCGTCGACGGTGCCCACGTACGCGAGCGCGACATCGGTCGAAGCGTTCGTCCAGCCGCGAGATCGCGTAGGTGAGGTCATCGTCGTTGACGACGACGCGGTCCGCGGAAGCCGCGCCACCGGGGACGCCGAGGACGCCTTCGGGGTCGATGGGTGCGCTCTCACCGTCGATACGGACGTCAAAGACGTGCGTGCGCTCGAGGGCTCCGGCGGCGACCCGCCAGGTGGACACGGTCACGCGGTGCGGGCGCAGCACGCCGTTGCATGCCTCTCCGCTCTGATGGAGCGTGAAGTCCGTGATCGAACCGACGCTGTCCGTGACCCATGGGGCGGACAGGGTCGACGGGCCCGACGTCTCCAGCCACGCGGACTTCCACGAGGACAGCTCCTGGCGCGAGGCGCCCTCCAGCGCTACTGAGCAGGTCCTGCAGGTTGGTCGCGCCAAACTGGTGCTCGGCGAAGTAGCGGCGCGCGCCCTCGTGAAGGCGTCCTCCCCCCCCCCAGGCGACCAGCTGCTTGAGAACGGAGGCACCCTTCGCGTGGGTGATGCCGTCGAAGTTGGTCTTTTGCGGCGGCGACGTCCGGGATGTCGGCGGCGATCGGGTGGAGTCGTGGGCATCTGGTCCTGCGTGTAGGGCCCAGATCTTACGGTTCATCGCGAAGTTCGCCCATTCACCCACGTAACGGGTCGCAGTCGCGATCGCGCTGGCACCCTGGTTTTCGGCGAAGGACTCCTTGAGCCACAGGGTCATCCCACCACGAAGGCGTGGCGAGGTCACCGAACCACTGTGGCACATCTCGTGCAGCGTCGTGTTCGCGCGGCGCTGGCGCTCGGAGAAGGTGGGCGTCGAGCGCGAAATGTAGTTTTCGTTGAAGGTGATACACCCGGGTTTTCCATAGCACCGAGGTTGTACTCGAGAACGTACACCTGGTCATAGGGAGCCCCAGGGAAAGTCACGCCGTACCGCTCGTGGAAGAAGTCCAGGCTGGCGCGCGTCACCTCGAACACGTCCTCGGAGTCGAGGTGGCGAGCGAGGGTGCGGCGGCACAGCAGGCGCAGGGGCAGCTCGGCGTGTCCGCCATCCGACGCGCCGCCGCTCCAGGTGCCACCCTCGATAACGGCCCACGGGCCGGCAACGATCGCGGTGATATAGCTGGAGGCGGGCGGGTCGCGGTGAAGTCGTGGCGCAGTGCGCCGGAGTCATCCACGGCCTCGACGGCCGTTTCGACCCCTGTTGGAGGACACGACCCAGCCCGCGGGGGCGATGACGTGGAACGTCCATTCGGGCTTCACGTCCGGCTGGTCCACGCACGGCCACGCGCGGTGCGCGTCGTTGAGTTCGAACTGTGTGTAGAGGTAGACCTCGCCGTCCTCGGGGTCGGTGTAGCGGTGCAGGCCTTCACCGCTGCGCGAGTAATGCGCGAGGGCGCGAACCTCGAGGGTGATCGTCTCCCCTACCGGCAGGCCACCAACCCACACACGGTCTTCGTCGTCGTCGAACGCGTGGGGTTCGCCGTTGAGAAGAACTTCTTTCACCTCGCCAGCGATGTCGATGAAGGTGCGTTCCTCGTCCGACGTCAACGTCAGCGTCGATGTCACGGGATAGGTCGGTTTCGTGGTGTCCTTGGCATCTCGAAGATCGACAACGACGTCGATGGCGGAGACGTGAAGATGGGCAGCGCGATGGGTTGCTTCGTTGCGTGTCAAAAATCTACGCATGACCCCTATCCTACTGTGTCACCGCCGGTATGTGGCGCGCGCCGCCGTCACGACGAACCAGAGTAGACCCATGAGTTCAGTGACTGATATTCGTCCCACGATCACGCCGGTCTCTTTTGACGACCGCCCTCGAAGGCCTGGACATCCAGGCTTTCTACGGTGCCGATGGCTCACTTGCGCAGATTGCCGAGTCCTCCTCAGCCTGCGCGGCGTCAGCGTGTCGTCCGACGACTGTGAGGCCGAGTGGATGTTCGTCGCGATCCCCGGCCTCAAGCAGCACGGCATTCGTTTCGCACACGCGGCAATCGAGGGCCGGGCGAGCGTCGTGCTGACGGACGAGGAGGGCCGCACGCAGGCCTTCGAACGAGGCCTGGGCGTTCCGGTCGTTCAGGTGGCCGACCCGCGCGCCGTCGTCCCCGCACTGTGCGCCAACGTGTACGCATCGCCTGCCACGCGCCTGACCACCATGGCGGTCACCGGCACAAACAGCAAGACCACAACCTCGTACCTGATGCGCGCCGCGATTGCCTCGCGCTTCCCGAAGGCATCACTATGCGGCACCGTGGAGACCCATGTCGGTCGATCTCCTTCGAGGCCGTACGTACGACGGCCGAGGCCCCCGTCATCGCGCGCATCCTGGCGGCGACCGAAGAGTACGAGTGCGGCGCCGGCATCATCGAGCTGTCCGCGCACGCGCTGTCCCTGCACCGTGTCGACGGCATCGTCTTCGACGTGGCTGCGTTTACAAACCTCCAGCACGACCACCTGGACTACTACGGCGACATGGAGAACTACTTCCAGGCGAAGGCCCTCCTGTTCACCCGGAGCATTCACGCCGCGGCGTCGTGTGCGTGGACGATGAATGGGGGCGTCGTCTCGCGCAGCAGGCCACCGTTCCGGTCACCACGGTGTCCGCGCTGACGGAGGAAGACGCCGACTGGCAGGTCCGCGATGTAACACCCGATCAGACGATCGGACGCACCGTGTTTACCCTCGTCAACCCGTCGGGCACCGGGCACCGCGTTGCCATGCCGATCCTGGGTGAGGTCAATATTCAGAACACCGCCGTCGCGATCGTCAGCGCTGTGAGTCTCGGCATCGACCTTACGGACGTGATCTCGGCGATCGAGGATGCTCCCCAGATCCCCGGGACGCATGGAGAAGGTCAACCCGACGCCCGGCGGTCAGCCGCTCGTCATCGTCGACTACGCGCATACGCCAGAAGCTCTCGAATGGACCCTGCGCTCGACCCGCGAGCTGACCCCCGGCCGTGTCGTCGTCGTCTTTGGAACGGACGGCGACCGCGACGCGATCAAAGCGTGAGCATCTGGCCGAGATCGCCGCACGCGAGGCCGACGTGCTGTGGGTGACGGACGAGAATCCGCGCACCGAGGACCCGCAGGAAATCCGCGACTACCTGCTGCGCGGCATCGCATCCGTGCGTCCGGGCATGGAGGACGTTACCGAGGTGACGACCTGCCGCCGCGACGCCGTGCGACGCGCGATCCTCGCTGCTGAGCCTGGCGACACCGTCATCATCACGGGCAAGGGTGCCGAGTGGTACCAGGAAATCCAGGGGATCCACCACCGATACAACGATGTACCCGTCGCCGCCGAAGTGCTCGCCGGAGACGTTCGTTCGCACGAATAAACGCTGCGAAGCTGTGAACTGGCGCGCCGCAGGGGCCCCCATCGGGCCTTTGCGGCGCGCCACGCCGTCAGACTGGGCGGGTGAATGACTTTGATAACCAGCCCGACGCGACCGCCGAATTCGACGCGGACGCCGCCGAGAACTACATCGCGGACGCGGAGGTGGCCTCGTCCGATGCGATCGAACTGAGCGACGAGGGAGACCGAGGCCCGCGCCCGGCTCATGCGCGCCAACCTTGACCAGTTCGACCTGGACGAGGAGGACCTGGCGCTCCTGGCGGGCGAGTCTGCGCTCGCGGACTTCGACGATGTGGCGGCGGGCCTGCCCGTGCTCGCTGTCGTCGGCCGCCCCAACGTCGGCAAGTCCACCCTGGTCAACCGTATCCTCGGCCGCCGCGAGATCGTCGTCCAGGACACACCCGGCGTGACGCGTGACCGAGTGTCCTACCCCGCCGAATGGGCGGGTCGCGACTTTCACGCTCGTCGACACGGGCGGTTGGGAAATCGACGTCAAGGGCCTGGATCGCTCCGTCGCAGAGCAAGCCGAAATCGCCGTCGACCTGGCCGACGCCGTCGTCCTCGTTCTCGACGCGACCGTTGGCGTGACGGCCTCGGACGAGCGTATCGTCGAGATGCTTCGCGCGAAGAAGAAGCCGATCATCCTGGCCGCCAACAAGGTGGACTCTCCCTGCAGGAGGCCGACGCGGCCTACCTGTGGAGCCTCGGCCTCGGCGAGCCCTACCCGATCTCGGCGCTGCACGGGCGCGGAACGGGCGACCTGCTCGACGCCATCATGGAGGTTCTGCCGACCGGGTCGGCCGTTGCCTCTGCCCTGCCCTCCGGCGGCCCCCGTCGCGTCGCGCTTGTTGGTCGCCCCAACGTCGGTAAATCCTCCCTTCTCAACGCGCGCTGGTAGCGGCGAGCGCGTCGTCGTGACACGAGCTTGCCGGCACCACGCGCGACCCCGTCGACGAGCTCATCGGAGCTCGACGGGCGCTCATGGTGGTTCGTCGACACCGCGGGTATCCGCCGCAAGATGCACCGCACCACCGGCGCAGACTACTACGCGTCGATTCGCACCCAGGCCGCGATCGAAAGGCGGAGGTCGCCCTCGTCCTCATCGATGGTTCGACGCCGCTGACCGAGCAGGACGTGCGCGTCGTCCAGCAGGTCATCGACGCGGGCCGCGCGCTCGTCGTCGTCACCAACAAGTGGGACCTCGTCGACGAGGACCGCCAGAAGGAGATTAAGAACGAGCTCGAGCGCGAGCTGGTTTCAGATCCAGTGGGCGCCGCGTATCAACCTGGCGGCGAAGACCGGCTGGCACACCAACCGCATCGTTCGCGCCCTCGACACCGCGCTCGAAGGCTGGGGAGACCCGAATCCCCACCGGTCAGTTCAACGCTTTCCTCGGTCAGCTCGTCGCTGCCCACCCGCACCCGCTGCGCGGCGGCAAGCAGCCCCGCATCCTCTTCGGCACTCAGGTCTCCAGCAAGCCCCCGCGCTTCGTGCTCTTCACGACGGGCTTCCTCGATCCCGGTTACCGCCGCTTCATCGAGCGTCGCCTGCGCGAGACTTTCGGCTTCGCTAAGCACGCCGATTCAGATTTCGGTGCGCGTGCGCGAAAAGCGCCGTCGCTGATCACGCTTTGGTGCGCGGCCCGCTTCCTTCATGGGGGCGGGCCACCCGACCCGCTGCATTCCCCTGGCGTGTATCCACAGGCTCGTTTCAACCGGCGTCGTTATCCACAAGCGTCACGGCTGCCCCTTGACCGGTGAACGCCACGCACGCAGGATCGACACATGGACACAACACTCACCCACTCCGCAGTTCTCCCCCTAGCCTCCGGACTCACCCTGTGCGATGACGGACTCATCCGGCCCACGTGGGCCTCCCATGACGAGCTGTTACGTATTTACTACGACGCCGAATGGGGCTGCCCGTCCACGACGAGGCTGGCGTCTTCGAGCGTCTCGTCTTGGAAGGTTTCAGGCTGGTCTCTCGTGGCGCACCGTCCTGGCCAAACGGGAGGCATTCCGGCAGGCGTTTGACGGATTTGTTCCTGATCGCGTCGCCGCGTTCACGAGCGAGGACGTCAATCGTCTCATGAGCGCTCCCGGGATCATTCATAACCGTCGCAAGATCGAGGCGGCGGTCACCAACGCTCGTGCGACGGTCACGATGAGACTCGGTTCCACCGCATCCGACGGCCCGTCCCATCTGGGAGAGCTCGTGTGGTCGTACCGCCCCACCTGCGATCCACGCCCGCACAGCGGCGAGGAGGTCCCCACACGGTTGCCGGGTCGGTGGCTCGCGACCGACCTCAAGAGTCGCGGTTTTAGTTTCGTGGGTCCCACGACGATGCTTGCGCTGATGGCGGCGATCGGCATCGTGAACACAGACATCGTGGGAACGCACCGCAGGCCTCGCTGAGGCACACCACCACCGTCGTAGGCGTCCTCACGCACTCGCGAGATCTGGCATGATAGTGCCATGGCATTGTCACAGAAGCTCCTCAGCGAGGACGAGATCGTCGTCCGCCACATGCACACCCACATTAGAAGCTGCTGCCCGCTCTCATCGTCGAGTCCTCCTCGTCATCGCCGCCGCGGTCGGCTCATTCTTCGTGCCGAGAACGCGCGCTACTGGGCGCTCGCGACGATCTGGATCGCGGTCGCGATCCTGTCGATCCCCTCATCGTCATTCCGTGGATCAAGTGGTCGTCGACCACCCTACACGGTCACGACGAAGCGAGTCATCACCCGCACTGGCGTCTTCACGCGCACCGGTCACGACCTGCCGCTCACCCGCATCTCCGACATTCAGATCGAAAAGAACTTCGACGACCGATTCTTCGGCTGCGGAACCCTCGCCCTCCAGACCTCCGCGGATGACCCGCTGCTGTTGCGCGACGTGCCGAAGGTTGAGACGGTGCAGGTCGAGATCTCAATCTGCTCTTCAACGACATCCAGGGAGCTATCGACGCGGATCCGACGAATTAATCACACCACGCCAAACCACGTCCCCACATGCCAATAGACTGGTCTCATGTTCGATCTTCATGGTTTCGAAATGACGGTCTTTAAGCTCCTGATCGGTGTCACCCTGATCGTCCTCCACCTGCGCCTCACGGGCAAGCAGCGGACGGTCCAGCTGACACCGATCGACTTTATCGGGAACTTTATCCTCGGTGGCATTATCGGCGGCGTCATCTACAACCATGCCATCTCATTCGCCGAGTACATCAGCTTCCTGCTCGTCACCTTTGGCATCATCTCCGGCCTGAACTACCTGATGTCGAAGTTCATGTCGACCCGCTCGCTCGTGATGGGAAAGGCACACGATCATCGAGGGCGGGCGATTTACTCAGGACGCGCTCGACAACACGGATCACAAGCTCGACCCAGTCGAGCTTCTCGCAGAGCTACGCGGCATGGGCATTTTTCACTGAGCGACATCAGCTTCGTACAACGCGAAGCCAACGGCTCCCTGACGGTACGGCGCAAGGGCGAGGGCGGCGTCAACTACGTCCTGGTGTCCAGTGGCCAGGTCGTGACCGACAACCTCGAGTTGGCGCATCGCGACGAGGAATGGTTGCGCACGGAGCTTTCGTCGGCGGGCATCGGCGAAGTGGAGGATCTCTTCGTTGTCGAACTTGACGCCAACAACCGGCTGAACATCGTCTCTCAGACGGGAAACACAACTGCGATGACAGTATCTGATCCGGCCATCAACGAGGTGACGATGGTGACCGAGTTCCAGAACCCGGAAACTGCGAGATCCGACACTGGAGGACTTCGCGGTGGATCCGGACAGTACCGAAGAGACCCCGCGCGGTAAAAGACTCACCGACTGTGCGCACGTTCCCCGGCCTCGTTCTTCATGGACGAGGCCGGGCAGTATTCGGCCAACTCACGCGGCTCGTGCGCATATCGGTGTGTGCACTGAACGACGAGTGAATGCTCCGCGACCGCGCGTGACCATCACCGTGGCCAGCATGAATAAGCAGGTCGAAATCATCCCCGTTGACGACTTCGACCTGTGAAACAGTTTACTGCAGCGATTGAAGGACATGTGACCGAGTCGGTAGACGGTTATCAGCTCTCAGACCTGCATAAATAGGCGAAAGATTAGCGCAAAACCGCGATTTACCAGCCGAAATAAAAGCAAAAATCGTTGCATCACATTTCGGTTACAAACGAACAGCTCTGACCGACCAAGGACCGAGGTCCCCAAGCCTCACCCCTGCGTTCATCAATCGCACCTGGCATCGAAAAACCGCGAGAAACGAGTTCTCGCGGTTCTTATCGTCAGGCTGGCGGGATTTGAGCCCACGACCCCTTGACAGTCAAGTGCGCTACCAAGCTGCGCCACGGCCCGTATTTAGTTCGTCGCCGTGGCGACCTGTAGAACTTATAGCGCATCTTGATTGGGCGAAAGCAAGCCGACCACAGTGCGCCGCGACACACCCACACATAAGCCGACGGCCAGAATAAAACTGGGTGTACCACCCCGTGACCGATGCGTGCTCCCTCTCAGCCTCGGACGGCTACACTGGTACCCGTCCCTGCCCAACGCACACGAGAGATTCTTTTGAATGATGAACCGACGACTCCTCTCGCTCAGCGCAAGCTTCGCACTGGCGGGCGCAGGCTTCATTGCACCCGCATTCGTCACGCAGGGCTCGGCTGCGCTAGCGAGCCCGGCGGTGAGCGCGCCTTCAAGCGTGTCCGTACAGGCGCCGACCAGCGTCACTCAGGCAACGCGAGGCACAGATGCAGACTGTGACGATGCCCGCGAAGCGCATCCGAATCCGCTCACACTCCAACAATCCCACCATCACGATCATTTCCTGGATCCTAGCGATCCTCATCGTCGGTGGCGGCATCCTGGTACGTTACGCGATCTTCAAGGCCACCCAGCGCAACTCGACCCCGACGACGACGTTCAACGGCCCCAATGGGCCGCAGTACGGTGTCACGGGTCCCAGCTACGGCACCGCGAACTACCCGCAGGCGGGCGCGCCGCAGCCCGGGTCCCAGGCGTACGGCACCGGAACGTACGGTAACCAGCAGGGCGGCTACCCTCCTACGGCGTGCAGGGCGGACAGGGCCCCTACGGGTCGGGATACTGACACCTATGACGTGAGGTGCCCCTGTACCTTCCGGTGCGGGCACTCACGCATGTGCTCTTACTCTCAGCGCGAGGCGTCGCTGCGCCTCGAGATCGCGATCGACGAAGGCGAGGATGGCCTCACACACGCCTTCGATGTCGAGGCCCGTCGAGTCCACCGTCTCAACGCCGGGGGCGGCGACCATGAACTCAGACACCTGGGAGTCCGCCCTTGTCGCGTCCCTCGACCTGGGCACGCACGATCTCCATGTGTTCCTCGGTCGCGTCA
>BNJT01000365.1_pt1 | contig 140696 bp, 153 predicted proteins | sample 8540491 | NCBI WGS metagenome assembly BNJT01 (sample SAMD00202455, study PRJDB9452) | human saliva metagenome | host: Homo sapiens
AACCATTAATAAAAACTAATAGAATTTAATTTCTGATTGATTAATATTAATTCTAAATCGATTTCATAGTTCCAATAGTTAAAACCTTTCTGTATAGTTTTGATTATAGATTAATACAAACTAAATTTAAATATCGATATTAAATTTTTATTATCTGCTCGGATATAAGCATCCCGTCCGGCAAACCGTTTCATCAACCTATGACAACTATACAAAGGAAATAACTATGTCTATCTCTAAATGCCCTGTAACCCATCTGACCATGAACAACGGCGCACCCGTTACCGACAATCAAAACAGCCTGACCGCAGGTTCGCGCGGCCCGTTGCTGGCGCAGGATTTGTGGCTGAATGAAAAACTCGCCGACTTCGTGCGCGAAGTCATCCCCGAACGCCGTATGCATGCCAAAGGTTCGGGCGCGTTCGGCACGTTCACCGTGACGCACGACATCACAAAATACACCCGCGCCAAAATCTTTAGCGAAGTCGGCAAGAAAACCGAGATGTTCGCCCGTTTCACCACCGTGGCGGGCGAGCGCGGCGCAGCCGATGCGGAACGCGACATCCGCGGCTTTGCGCTGAAGTTCTATACCGAAGAAGGCAACTGGGATATGGTCGGCAATAACACGCCCGTATTCTTCCTGCGCGATCCGCGTAAATTCCCCGACCTGAACAAAGCCGTCAAACGCGACCCGCGCACCAATATGCGCTCCGCCACAAACAACTGGGACTTCTGGACGCTGCTGCCCGAAGCCCTGCACCAAGTCACCATCGTCATGAGCGACCGCGGCATACCCTCCAGCTACCGCCATATGCACGGCTTTGGTTCGCATACTTACAGCTTCTGGAACGAAGCAGGCGAACGTTTCTGGGTGAAATTCCACTTCCGTAGCCAGCAAGGCATTAAAAACCTGACCAACGAAGAAGCCGCGAAAATCATCGCCGACGACCGCGAAAGCCATCAACGCGATCTGTACGAAGCCATCGAGCGCGGCGAGTTTCCGAAATGGACGATGTACATCCAAGTCATGCCTGAAGCCGATGCGGAAAAAGTGCCTTATCATCCGTTTGACTTGACCAAAGTTTGGCCGAAAAAAGACTATCCGCTGATTGAAGTGGGCGAATTCGAGTTGAACCGCAATCCCGAAAACTTCTTCGCCGATGTGGAACAATCCGCCTTTGCACCGAGCAACCTTGTGCCCGGCATCGGCGCCAGCCCCGACAAAATGCTGCAAGCCCGTTTGTTCAATTACGCCGACGCTCAACGTTACCGCTTGGGTGTGAACTTCCGCCAAATCCCCGTCAACCGCCCACGTTGCCCTGTTTACAGCAACCAGCGCGACGGCCAAGGCCGCGCTGATGGCAACTACGGCAGCCTGCCGCACTACGAACCCAACAGCTTCGGCCAATGGCAACAACAGCCCGACTTCGCCGAACCGCCTTTGAAAATCAACGGCGACGCGGCGCACTGGGACTACCGCCAAGACGATGACGACTACTTCAGCCAACCACGCGCCTTGTTCAACCTGATGAACGACGCGCAGAAACAGGCTTTGTTCGGCAATACCGCCGCAGCCATGGGCGACGCCCCCGACTTCATCAAATACCGCCACATCCGCAACTGCTACCGTTGCGATCCGGCATACGGCGAAGGCGTGGCCAAAGCCCTTGGACTGACTGTCGAAGATGCCCAAGCGGCAAGAGCTAACGACCCGGCTTAGGTCAATCTGGTTTACTGTAAGGAGGCATTATGTGGATAGAAATTGAAGAAATCTTGTCTCAAGCTGTCCGATACAGCCGTTCAAGCAAAAAGTAACGGTTTAGATCATTAATCAGGCCGTCTGAAACGCAAAATTAAGTTTCAGACGGCCTTTTTTTGATGATGAAGTTTATTTAACTGCTTCTGATTCAATGGAACCGGCTACGCTTTCTCTACAACTCCTCATGCACCATCTCACGCCTCTACCGGCAAATAAAAAAACCGCACGGCTGATTGCCGTGCGGTTTTGCTTTTTGTCTGAAGGTTTCAGACGGCCTTACATCATGCCGCCCATACCACCCATGCCGCCCATATCAGGCATAGCAGGTTTTTCTTCAGGGATTTCAGCGATCATGCAGTCTGTGGTCAGCATCAGGCCGGCGATAGATGCGGCGTGTTGCAGCGCAGAACGGGTTACTTTGGCAGGGTCGAGTACGCCCATTTCGATCATGTCGCCGTATTCGCCGGAGCCTGCGTTGTAACCGTAGTTGCCTTTGCCTTCCAACACTTTGTTCACAACCACGCTAGGTTCGCCGCCTGCGTTGGCAACGATTTGGCGCAGAGGAGACTCAACGGCGCGCAAGACGATTTGTACGCCTGCTTCTTGGTCAGCATTTGCCACTAAAATCTCACGGTCAAGAATTTTATCATCAGCAAACCCTTCCATACTAGATTTAGTATTTTTCATTGCTGCTTGCAAATGTGCAGGAACTTGGCCTCCTAACACAGAATCAATCCGTACTCGTTGAATTGCTTGCTTAGCACGCAACAGAGCTACGCCGCCGCCTGCAACCACGCCTTCTTCAACGGCTGCGCGGGTAGCGTGCAACGCGTCTTCCACGCGGTCTTTTTTCTCTTTCATTTCCACTTCGGTAGCGGCACCGACTTTGATCACTGCCACACCGCCGGCCAATTTAGCCACGCGCTCTTGCAGTTTTTCTTTGTCGTATTCGCTGGTTGCGGTTTCGATTTGTTGGCGGATTTCGGCAACACGCGCTTCGATTTGGGCTGCGTCGCCGAAGCCGTCGATGATGGTGGTGTTTTCTTTACCGATTTCGATGCGTTTGGCTTGACCCAAGTCGTCCAAAGTCGCTTTTTCCAGAGACAGGCCGACTTCTTCGGAAATCACCACGCCGCCGGTCAGGATGGCGATGTCTTGCAACATGGCTTTGCGGCGGTCGCCGAAGCCGGGGGCTTTAACGGCAACGGTTTTCAGAATACCGCGGATGTTGTTCACCACCAAAGTCGCCAAGGCTTCGCCTTCTACATCTTCAGCGATAATCAACAGCGGACGGCTGGCTTTGGCCACTTGTTCCAAAACAGGCAACAAGTCGCGGATGTTGCTGATTTTTTTGTCGAACAACAACACAAACGGATTGTCCAGCGCGGCGATTTGTTTTTCCGCGTCGTTGATGAAGTAAGGAGACAGGTAGCCGCGGTCGAACTGCATACCTTCAACCACGTCCAGCTCGTTTTCCAAAGATTTGCCGTCTTCAACGGTAATCACGCCTTCTTTGCCGACTTTTTCCATCGCTTCGGCAATAATCGCACCGACTTGTTCGTCAGAGTTGGCGGAAATAGAGCCGACTTGGGCGATTTCTTTAGAAGTGTCGCAAGGTTTGGCGATGTTTCAGCTCGTCAACCAAAGCGGCAACGGCTTTGTCGATGCCGCGTTTCAGGTCGGTCGGGTTCATGCCGGCGGTCACGTATTTCATGCCTTCGGCAACGATGGATTGCGCCAATACGGTTGCAGTAGTGGTACCGTCGCCGGCTACGTCGTTGGTTTTAGACGCCACTTCTTTCACCATTTGCGCGCCCATGTTTTCGAATTTGTCTTTCAATTCGATTTCTTTTGCAACAGACACACCGTCTTTAGTGATGTGTGGGCCGCCGAAAGCGCGGTCAAGTACCACATTGCGGCCTTTAGGGCCCAAAGTTACGCGTACGGCGTTTGCCAATACATTGACGCCGTTTACCATTTTTTGGCGAACTTCATTGCCGAATTGTACGTCTTTTGCTGCCATTTAAATTCTCCAAATCAATATTAAAAATCTGTTCGAGGCCGTCTGAAAACTTCATGTTTGATTCAGACGGTCTTTGGTTCTGAAACTTAATTCAACAATTATTCAACGATACCGAAGATGTCTTCTTCACGCATTACCAACAGCTCTTCGCCGTCAGCTTTTACAGTTTGGCCGCTGTATTTGCCGAAGATCACTTTGTCGCCGACTTTGACATCCAGCGGACGGCGCGCGCCGTCTTTACCGATTTTGCCCGCACCCACGGCGATCACTTCGCCCATGTCGGGTTTTTCAGCAGCCGCACCCGGCAAAACGATGCCAGAGGCGGTTTTTTCTTCAGCTTCCAAGCGTTTGACGACGACGCGGTCGTGTAAAGGGCGGATAGTCATGTTTTATGCTCCGATAAATAGTTTGAAAACAATCATCTGCCTTCATCCGGCAGATACGGTTTGAAAAAGTAGGCGGCAAGTTTGTCGACAAACTTACCTGAACACAGCGACAAATTAGGGTTCGCCCCGATAAATTCAAGAGAATAATGTAAAAATTTTCCATTTAAGGCCGTCTGAAAACAGACACAATAATTTCGCACCCTCTTTCCCTATTTGCAACGCCGGCCAAACTGGCAAATATTTTCAGACGGCCTTTTACCAAAAGCAAACGCCAAACGTCCCAATCAGAAAAAGACACTGTTTAAGTACAAACCTATGCACACCTTTACAAAATAATATCCTAACTTTAAAATAATAAATAGAAATTATTATTAATAAATATTTTTCACTGAAGAATTAAACTTATCCCGAAAAGGAAATTTCTATGACTTCACCCCTGTTCCGATTCAGCCTGCTTTCACTGGCACTCGCCGCCGGCTTTGCCCACGCGGAAGACGAAGCGAAAGAAAGCGTTACCCTTGATACTGTTACCGTGAAAGGCGCCAACCTTTCCACCCACCGCGTAACGACGCAAAAAATCGCCGAAAGTACCGATACCGACTTGAAAGGCCTGCTGTTTAACGAACCTTCCATCGGTTTCGGCGGCGGCAACGGCACATCGCAATGGGTCAACATCCGCGGTTTGGGTCAAGACCAAATCGACTTCAAAGTAGACGACTCCTATTCCGACACTTCCACCTTCCACCACCAAGGCCGCTTCCTGCTTGATCCCGAGTTGGTGAAAGTCGTCGCCGTACAAAAAGGCTCGGGTTCTGCCTCCGCCGGTATCGGCGCCAGCTCCGGCGCGATTGTTGCCGAAACCATCGATCCGTCCGACTTGCTGCGTCCCGATCAAAACTTCGGCTTTAAAGTCAATGCAGGCGTATCCAGCAATAAAGGTTGGAATCGCGGCTTATCGCTTTACGGTCGTGCCGCCGGATTTGATGCTTTAGTGGCGGGCAACTGGATTACCGAAGAAAACTACAAAGCCGGTAAAGGCTATGTCAACGGTGGCGTATCAGGCGGCAACCGCGTTCCTTACAGCGCGTTGGGCCAACGCGGCCTGCTGGCGAAAATCGGTTACAGCATCAATGAAGACAACCGCATCGAATTGAGCCGCAGCCAAGAACAAACCCACGGCACGCGCACCTTGCGCGAAGAGTTCGACGACTTTGCACGCAACCCCGCCTCCTACCGCACCTATACCCAAGACAGGACCAACCTCGAATATAAAGGTGCAAACTTGGGCTTTGTTTCCAACATCAAAGCCAACGTATTCCATCTGAAAACCGCCCGCAAAGATGCGGACGACGGCGCGGATCAAAACAAAGCCACCGGCGCGAACCTGAACCTCGACAGCCGCATTTTTGACCGCCACACCATCAAATACGGTATCAACTACCGCTATCAAAAAAACCATCCGGGCACGGTAACCGCCGCCGCCAACGAGAGCAAAACCGATTACGGTATTTACGCCGAAGGCATTTGGGACTTCCACCCCGTTACCCTGACCACCGGCCTGCGTTACGACCATTTCAAAGTCAATACTTCCGGCCACACTTCGGCCTCCGACGGCGACATCAATCCCAGCTTGGGCTTGATTTACGACGTTACCGACAACTGTCATTGAAAGCCAGCCATAGCTACGCCACCCGCAGCCCGCGTCTGTACGAATCCATGCTTGCCTCCAGCCGCAACATCGTAACCGATCCAAATCTGAAGGCTGAACGTTCGCGTACCACCGAAATCGGCTTCAACTACCGTCCGATTCAAGACTTGTCGCTGACCGGTAGCTACTTCTGGCAAAAAATCAACAATGTACATGACTTTACCTGTCTGAGCGGCTCATGCGCGGGCGGCCGTTCGACTTACACTTCCGGCGTAACCCAGTCCACCAACAACGGCTTCATTAAAAACAAAGGTTATGAATTCGGTGCCAACTACCGCTGGCGCGGTCTGACAGCGCGCATGGGCGTGGCCTACAGCGATCCTAAACACCACTATTTGTTTGAATCGTACGACATCAACACCAAAGCCCACGCCGTCGGCCGCACATGGACGGCAGGCCTCGCCTACCGCTTCGATAATCCGAACCTGGAAATCGGCTGGCGCGGACGCTTCGTCCAATCCCGCATCGGCACACCTAGCCGTGGCGCGACCGCCAGCGAAGGCACAACCGAGAAACGCGCAGGCTATGGCGTGAACGACATCTACGCCAACTGGAAACCGACCGGCAAAGACGATTTGAACGTCAACTTCGCCGTCAACAATGTCGGCAACAAATACTACTACTCGCACAGCCAGCGCAGCAGCAGCCGCTCCGGCAACTCCCTGCCTGAAGTCGGCCGCGATGTCCGCTTGAGCGTAAACTACCGCTTCTAAGCAATCAGCTTGGAAAGGCCGTCTGAAAGCAGAAGTTTCAGACGGCGTCTGGCTTTATAGTCCGATACAAGTTATCATTTCGATTTACTTTATTCCCGACCACGGAGAAACCCTATGTTACGTTTGACCGCTTTAGCCGTATGCTGCACCCTTGCTTTGGGTGCGTGTTCACCGAAAGATTCTGCTTCCAACCAAGCCCAAACTGCTTCCGCTTCTGCCGCCCAAACCGAAGGCGCAGGCCTGACGGTGAAAACGGCGCGCGGCGATGTGAAAGTGCCGCAAAATCCTGAACGCATCGCTGTTTACGATTTGGGCATGCTCGATACTTTAAACAAATTGGGCGTAAAAACCGGTTTGTCCATCGACAAAAACCTGCTGCCTTATTTGGACGAATATTTCAAAACGACCAAACCCGCCGGCACGCTGTTTGAGCCGGATTACGAAGCGCTCAACGCCTACAAGCCGCAGCTCATCATCATCGGCAGCCGTGCAGCCAAGGCGTTTGACAAGTTGAACGAGATTGCGCCGACCATCGAAATGACCGCCGAAACCGCCAATCTGAAAGAAAGTTCCAAAGAGCGCATCGACGCGTTGGCGCAAATCTTCGGCAAACAGGCCGAAGCGGACAAGCTGAAAGCGGAAATCGACGCTTCGTTTGACGCGGCGAAAACTGCGGCACAAGGCAAAGGCAAGGGTTTGGTGGTATTGGTCAACGGCGGCAAAATGTCGGCTTTCGGCCCTTCTTCCCGTTTGGGCGGTTGGCTGCACAAAGACATCGGCGTTCCCGCTGTCGATGAATCGATTAAAGAAGGCAGCCACGGCCAGCCCATCAGCTTTGAATACTTGAAAGAGAAAAATCCTGATTGGTTGTTCGTCCTTGACCGCGGTGCGGCCATCGGCGAAGAAGGCCAGGCGGCAAAAGATGTGTTGAACAATCCGCTGGTCGCTGAAACGAACGCCTGGAAAAAAGGACAGGTGGTTTACCTTGTTCCTGAAACTTATTTGGCGGCCGGCGGCGCGCAAGAATTGCTGAACGCTTCCAAACAGGTTGCCGACGCATTCAACGCGGCGAAATAGTTGTTTCGGGGGGCGGCAATGCCCACCCTTCCGTTTCACGGCATCCGGACGGCCTTTGCCCGAGCTGTATTTTGGTCATCAGGCCGTCTGAAACGGGCATTCTTGCCCGTTTGCTTCGTTATCTTTGAAAACGATACAACTATAAAATAATGCCTTTGTTTCTTTTACGACCTTATCGTTTATGTTTCACAAGCCCTTTTATTTGAACCTTATCAACGGCATCGCGCTTCTGATATTGTTTGCCGTCAGCCTGTCGGTCGGCGTGGCCCAATTCGACTGGTCCGCCCTGTTTTCGCTCTCCGACAGCCAACAGGTTATGTTCATCAGCCGCCTGCCGCGCACGTTTGCCATTGTGCTGACGGGTGCGTCGATGGCCGTGGCCGGCATGATTATGCAGATTTGATGCGCAACCGTTTTGTCGAACCGTCGATGGTGGGCGCAAGCCAAAGTGCGGCTTTGGGTTTGCTGTTGATGTCCTTGCTGTTACCGGCCGCGCCGCTGCTGGCAAAAATGTCGGTTGCCGCCGTTGCTGCGCTGATCGGGATGTTGGTCTTTATGCTGCTGATCCGCCGCCTGCCGCCGACCGCGCAGCTGATGGTGCCTTTGGTCGGGATTATTTTCGGCGGTGTGATTGAGGCGGTGGCCACCTTTATCGCGTACCAAAACGAAATGCTGCAAATGCTGGGCGTGTGGCAACAGGGCGATTTTTCCGGCGTGTTGCTCGGGCGGTATGAGCTGTTGTGGGCAACGGGGGTTTTGGCTTTGTTTGCCTATTTGATTGCCGACCAGCTGACGATTTTGGGTTTGGGCGAAACGGTGAGCGTGAACTTGGGGCTGAACCGGACGGCGATTCTGTGGTCGGGGCTGATTATTGTGGCGCTGATTACGTCTTTGGTGGTCGTAACGGTCGGCAATATTCCGTTTATCGGCCTGGTCGTGCCGAACATCATCAGCCGCCTGATGGGCGACAAGCTGCGCCAAAGCCTGCCGGCGGTGGCCTTGCTGGGCGCGTCTTTGGTGTTGCTGTGCGACATTGTCGGACGCGTGATTGTGTTTCCGTTTGAAATCCCTGTATCGACTGTTTTCGGAGTCATGGGTACAGTGTTGTTTTTGTGGCTTTTATTAAGGAAACCTGCTCATGCCGTCTGAAAAAAATATCGATTTTATGGCAGGAAGCAGCCGTCCGTTGTGGGTGGCTTTTGCGCTGTTGCTGGTTTCCTGCGCCCTGTTTATGACGCTCAATGTCAAAGGCGATTGGGACTTTGTTTTAAACCTGCGCCTGACCAAACTTGCCGCGCTGCTGATGGTCGCCTATGCGGTCGGCGTGTCCACGCAACTTTTCCAAACGCTGACCAACAACCCGATTCTGACCCCTTCGATTTTGGGTTTCGATTCGCTGTATGTGTTTTTGCAGACCTTGCTGGTGTTTACGCTCGGCGGCGTGGGCTATTCTTCCCTGCCGTTGACGGGCAAATTCGGCTTTGAGCTGGCCATCATGATGGGCGGCTCGCTGCTGCTGTTTTACACGCTCATCAAACAAGGCGGACGCGATTTGTCGCGCATGATTTTAATCGGCGTGATTTTCGGGATTTTGTTCCGTAGCCTGTCGTCGCTGCTTTCGCGCATGATTGACCCCGAAGAATTTACCGCCGCGCAGGCGAATATGTTTGCCACCTTCAATACCGTCCACTCGGAATTGTTGGGCATCGGCGCAATCGTATTGCTCATCAGCGCCGCCGTAATCTGGCGCGAACGCCACCGCCTCGACGTTTACCTGCTCGGCCGCAATCAGGCCATTAATTTGGGCATCAACTACACGCGCAATACCTTATGGTTGCTGCTCTGGATCGCCGCGCTGGTTGCGACCGCGACCGCCGTTGTCGGCCCGGTAAGCTTTTTCGGCCTGCTGGTTGCCGCGCTGGCCAACCATTTTTCCCCGTCAGTGAAACATTCCGTCCGCCTGCCCATGACTTTTTGTGTCGGCGGCATCCTGCTGGTCGGTGGGCAAACCATCTTCGAACACTTCCTCGGCATGCAGGCCGTATTGAGCGTGGTCGTCGAATTTGCAGGCGGCTTGGTATTTTTATATTTGGTGTTGAAAAAGAAATAAATTAAACGTGCCCAAACAGCTTCAGGCCGTCTGAAACCCGTGTTAAAAAATATTTAACCATTGAAATGAAACTAAATTTCTAACATGTACTCATAGTAAACATCACTAAATTTACTAAAATTACAAAAAATGAGTACGACATTAAAATACCGTCCCGACTTGGACGGCATCCGGGCTTTGGCCGTCTTGGCCGTTATTATTTTCCACATCGACGCCGCTTGGCTGCCCGGCGGCTTTCTCGGCGTGGATATGTTTTTCGTTTTGTCCGGCTATCTGATTACCACCATTATCAGCCGCGAAATGCAGAACGGCAGTTTTTCGTTTTTAGAGTTTTACAAACGCCGCGCGAAACGCATTTTGCCCGTTTTCTCTTTTGTGCTTGTGTGCACAACCGCGGCGGCCGCCCTTTTCTTTTTGGCATTCGACCTGCGCCAATACGTCAAATCGGCAGTGTTTGCGTTGCTGTTTTCAGCCAACCTGTTTTTTGCACGGCGTGGCGGCTATTTTGATGCTGACGCAGCGGAAAAACCTTTGCAACACATTTGGTCTTTATCTCTGGAAGAACAGTTTTACTTTGTTTTTCCGGTTTTGCTGATTGCCTTTTTCCGATTCAGCAAAGGACGCAGCATCCGCCAATTCATCCTTTTGCTGATTGTATTGAGCCTGCTGTCCGTCTTTTTGCCCACCTTCGGCATGGACCCTTATTTCCTGCCTTATGTGCGAGCATACGAGCTGCTGATCGGCGCACTTTCGCCTTTATTCCGCCCTCGCAAAACAACGACCGTTTCAGCACGCCTGTGGTCGGCTGGGCGATGATGGCGGTTATTGCCGCCATGCTACTGCTTCCTTACGGCGTGTTGCCCGGCGAAGGCAATATCGAACGGCTGCTGTGCTGTACGGCGGTTGGCGGCTTGATTTACTCGGGCAAAACCCTGCAGACGCAAAACGGCTTCAATACCGCCAAACTGTTGAGCCTCAAGCCCGTTGTATTTATCGGTTTGATTTCCTATTCGCTGTATTTGTGGCATTGGGTGGTCTTGGCCGTCATGCGTTATGTTTACATGGACAACGCTTTACCGATGTCCGCGATTGTATTGGCCGTGGTGCTGATGTCGGGCTTGTCCGTTTTGTCCTATTACTTCGTCGAAACACCGGCGCGACGGATAAAGAATTTCACCACCCCAAAATTCATCGGGGTAATCGCCGCCTATTTCGCCCTGCTGATTCCTGCCGCCGGCTACCTGCTGACTGCCAAACCGGCCGCATACGAGGCAAACCTATATACGGTTGACGAAAGTAAAATCTGCGCGGATACCTTGACCAAAACCGACTGCGCCGTCGGTGCGGAAAACCAAAGCAGCAAAGTCCTGCTGATGGGCGATTCCCACGCCGCCCACCTGACGCCCTTTATCGATATGGTGGGCAAACGGGAAGGCTTTGCCGCCGACGTTATCTCGTCCAACAGCTGCGGCGTTGCCTTCGGCTTTATGTTGCCGCAAAGCGACCGCCGTGCCGACCGTTGCAACCCTTACAACCGCTTTATCGCACAAAAGGTTGAAAACTATCCGGTGGTCTTTATCTCGCAACGTTGGTTCCTGCATACCGAAAAGCCCGGTTTTACGGAGCATTTCAGCAAAATGCTCGACACCCTGATTCAACAGGGCAAGCAGGTTTACGTCTTTGCCGACACGCCGATGAACGCGCAACTGCCCCTGCGCCATTATTACCTGAAACAGCGCCTCGGCCTCGACATGCAATACGTTTCCGAGCATAAAAAAGCCGAAATCGCCCGCTCCGCCGAAGCCGACAAAACCATAGAAAACATTGTCAAACAGCGGCCTGCCGTGCATTGGGTCAACATCATGGGGCCGATTCCGGCAGATAAAACCATAGACGGCCTGCCGATATATTTCGACACCAACCACCTCAACACCCACGGCGCGACAAAACTGGCCGAAAAATTTATACAGGACAAACAAATACTCTTAAAATAACATTCATGCCCAAGGCCGTCTGAATATTTCAGACGGCCCGGGCAAACCCGCAAAGGACAACCCTCATGACACAAGAACATTTCCCATCATTCTTCAACCAAGCCCCGACCATCACCGTCCAAGACGCATTGGCCGACTTCCTCGGTGCAGCCGAACACGGCATCCTCACTTACCACTACGCCGATGCCGTACGCCTGTGCGGCCACTCCTGCCCGACTGTCGCCGGTGCCTACCTGATGGTCATCAAAGGCCTGAAAGCCCTTTACGGCGAAGAGCTGCCGCAACGCGGCGACATCGAAGCCTTCATGCAGGGCGAGCGTGACGAAGGCACAACCGGTGTTACCGCTTCCGTCGTCCAACTCCTTACCGGCGCAGCACCCGAAACCGGCTTTGGCGGCGTAGGCCCTGCCGGACGCTTTGCCCGCCGCCATTTATTGTCCTTTGGTGCAGGCGAAATCAACGGCACACTCGCGCTCCGCCGCCGCGATACCGGCAAAACCGTTGCCGTCAGCCTCAACGCCGCGCTCCAACCCTTCGCGCCGCAAATGCGCGACATTATGCCCAAAGCCGTCAGCGGCAGCGCAAGTGCCGACGAACTCAAACAATTCGGCGAGCTTTGGCAAGAACGTGTCCGCGCCTTCCTGATCGATCAAGCCGACAATCCCGAATTTGTGACCGTCAGCGAAATCTAACCACTCCATACAGAAATAAAATTCAGACGGCCTCACGCTGAAAGGCCGTCTGAAACCCCAAGTTTTCCATACTCGAATCCGCCTATGATTACCATCCGCAACGTCAGCCACACCATCGGCAGCAACCCCATCCTCAACGACGTCAGCCTCGACATCCCCGAAGGCGGCATTACCGCACTAATCGGCCCGAACGGCGCAGGCAAGTCCACCCTCCTCTCCTTTATGGCGCGCCTACAGCCCTTGGTACACGGCGACATCAGCTACGCAGGCAAAGACATCAAAACCACGCCCACCGCCGAACTCGCCCGCACGCTCTCCATCCTCACCCAAGAAAACAGCATCATGAGCCGCATTACCGTGCGCGACCTGCTCATGTTCGGCCGCTATCCATACCACCAAGGCAGGCCGTCTGAAACGGATAAACCATCGTCGAAGAAGCACTCGCCGAGTTCCACCTGCAAGGCTTCGCCGACCGCTACCTGACCGAGCTTTCCGGCGGACAACGCCAACGCGCCATGATTGCCATGGTGTTCTGCCAGCGTACCGACTACGTTTTGCTGGACGAGCCGCTGAACAATCTCGACATGTATCATGCCCGCTCCCTCATGCAAATCCTGCGCCGGCTGACCGACGAGTACAAGCGCACCACCGTCGTCGTCCTGCACGACATCAACCAGGCCGCCGCCTACGCCGACCACGTTGTCGCCATGAAAAACGGCCAAGTCGCCATGCAGGGTGCGCCCAACGACATTTTCACCGCCGAAAACATCAAATCCCTATTCGATATGGACGTCAACGTCCTCGATTACGAAGGCAAAAAACTGGTTATCCACCACGTTTAAATCCAATAAAAAAGGCCGTCTGAAACCCGATTACTCAGGTTTCAGACGGCCTTTGCCTATTCAAAAAATTTATTTTTTTTCGTACAAACCGCGCACCACGCGACCAATCGCAGCAATGCCTTTTTCCAGCGTTTCCGCATCCTGCGCAATGCTCATGCGAATGCACTCGCTCGCGTGCGGATAATCTTGCGTATCGATGCCGACAAAGAAATGCTCGCCCGGAATAATCAGCGTGCCTTCAGCCTTGAGCATTTCGTACAAGGTTTGCGACGAAACCGGCAGGTTTTCAAACCAAAGCCACAAGAAAATCGCACCTTCAGGCTTGTGGATTTTCAACGGATACGCACCCAATTCACGCTTGAGCAGGGAAACCGCCGTTTGCGCCTGCCGACGGTAAAACGGCTGAATCACTTGGTCGGCCAACTGTTTCAGACGGCCGTCGTTTAACAGCGGCGCCGCAATCGCCGCGCCGAAACGGGTGGGCGACAGGTTCACAATCGCATTCAAACTGCTGACGGCTTTGACCACTTCCGGCGCGGCGACAATAATGCCGGTACGCACGCCGGGCAGGCCGATTTTAGAAAGGCTGAAGCAGAGGATGATGTTTTCGTGCCAGTTGAGCGTCACATCGCTGTAAATAATATTCGGGAACGGCATTCCGTAAGCGTTGTCGATAATCAGCGGAATCCCGTGTTCCTGCGCCAAAGCGTCCAAACGCGCCATTTCGTCATCGGTCAGCACATTGCCGGTCGGGTTGGTCGGGCGCGAACAGCAAATCGCGCCGATTTTGCCCTCTTTCAATTCAGGCAGGCTCTCCAGCGCGTCAAAGTCCACGCGGTATTTGAAAAAGCCCGCTTCGCCTTCGTGTTCGACATTTTCGATTTTCGGCTTCACCGAAATAAAATGCTGCCCTTCGATATGCACATCGGCATAACCGATATATTCAGGCGCAAGCGGCAACAAAATGGCTTTTTCAGCCGTTTGGCCGTCTGAAAGATTGAATTTGCCGCCGAACAGGTTGAACAAATAGAAAAACGCGTTTTGCGAACCATTGGTCAGCGCGATATTGTCCGCCGTCAGATTCCAGCCGTATTCACGGTTGAGAAACTCCGTCAAAGCCGCAATCAGCGCCGCATCGCCCTGCGGATTGGAATAATTGCCGATATTCTCAACCGCATGTTCCGCCGCCAGTTTGGAAAACACATCGGCGAACACCGCATTGACTTCCACAATCTTCGCCGGATTGCCGCCGCCAAGCATATTAACGGGCTTGTCGCTTTTGAGCGCGTCGCCCAAATCATCCATCAATTGCAAAATGCCGCTGTGTTGCGTGAATTTTTCGCCGAATGCTGAAAACTGCATGGAAACTCCGTTGCTGGGTGTGTAAAAACAATAAACCGCTATTATAAGAACAAAGGCCGTCTGAAAACCAGTTATCCTGATTGTTCAGACGGCCTTTAGTATTCAATCTTTCCTTTAACGGCCAAAATTGTCTCGGCGTTCGCGCCAGTCTTGGCGGATGGAGCCGCTTTTGCCGACCGGCGTGTCTTGTTCGACTTCCCAAATAAAATTCGTTCCTCCACCTATCGGATGCGAGCCGCGCAAACCGATGTGGCTGCCTTGGTCGGCAACGGCGGTGCTGCTGCGTGTTTGGCCGCTGAAACGGGTTTGCGAAGTTTCGATGCCGCTTTTGATGCTGCCGTAAAGCTGTACGTCGGCATGTGCGGCGAGTGCGGCGGTGGAAAGTGCGGCAGTGAGGAGAAGTTTCAAGTTCATGGTTTATCCTTTTTTTGGAGAGGAATTGTGAGGCGATTGTATCGGCCTTGTGCGTAAACAAGTTACAATTCTTGCAAAATCTGACAGGAGTTTTGATGATGCGCTCTTTACGCGCCGCCGCGGTGCAAATGGTGTCGTCCACCGACCCCGAAACCAATATTGCCACGATGAAACGCCTTGTCCGCGATGCGGCCGAACAAGGGGCGGATTGGGTGTTGCTGCCCGAATATTGGCCGCTGATGGGCAAAAACGATACGGACAAGCTGGCATTTGCCGAGCCTTTGGACGATGAACGCGTTGGCGAAACCTGCGACACCCGTTTTCAGACGGCCTTAAGCGAAACGGCAAGGGAATGCGGCGTAGTGTTGTTTGGCGGTACGGTTCCGCTGCAAAGCCCAAACGCGGGCAAAGTGATGAACACGATGCTGGTGTATGACCGCAACGGCAACCGAATCGGTCTTTACCACAAAATGCACCTTTTCGGCTTTTCCGGTTTGGGCGAACGCTACGCCGAAGCCGATACGATACTGGCGGGCAGCGATGTGCCGAAGTTAAGCGTGGACGATGTTCCGCTGGCGGCCGGGGTCTGCTACGATTTGCGCTTTCCTGAGTTTTTCCGCGCCCAGCAGCCGTTTGATGTTTTGCTGTTGCCGGCCGCGTTTACCTATACGACCGGCAAAGCGCATTGGGAATTGCTGCTGCGCGCCCGTGCAGTGGAAAACCAATGCTACGTCATCGCGTCGGCACAAGGCGGACTGCATGAAAGCGGCCGCCGCACATTCGGCCACAGTATGATTATCGACCCTTGGGGCGATGTGTTGGCGACGTTGCCCGAAGGCGAAGGCGTGATTTGTGCCGATTTGGATACCGCGCGCCTGCAAAGCGTACGCACGCGCCTGCCTGCCCTGAAACACCGACTACTTTAAACACACACTATGCCTCACTCCCAACCCACACGCATTCTCGGCATCGACCCTGGCAGCCGCGTGACCGGATTCGGCATTATTGATGTCCACGGCCGCGAGCATCATTATGTTGCTTCCGGCTGTATCAAAACGCCGACCGGCGCGTCGCTTTCCGAACGCATCGCCGTGATTGTCCGCCATATCGACGAAATCATCCGCTACTATCAGCCGCATCAAGCGGCCATCGAGCAAGTCTTCGTCAACGTCAATCCGGCCGCGACGTTAATGCTCGGTCAGGCGCGCGGTGCCGCGATCGCCGCTTTGGTCATGCACGACTTGCCCGTATTTGAATACACCGCGCTTCAGGTCAAGCAGGCTGTGGTCGGCAAGGGCAAGGCCGCCAAAGAACAGGTACAGCATATGGTGGTCCAAATGCTTGCACTTTCAGGCACGCCGCAAGCCGATGCCGCCGACGGACTCGCCGTCGCCCTCACCCACGCCCTGCGCAATCACGGATTGGCTTCGCAACTCAATCCAGACGGCCTGCAGGTCAAACGCGGCCGTTTCCAATGGTAAGCCGACATTCAGGCCGTCTGAAATCGTGTTCCAGCCCGTTTTCAGACGGCCTTTCGGTTATAATACCCCTTTGCCCACATACAGCGAGCCTGCATGAAAGCCGCCTTCCTTTTTCTCTACCTCATCCGCCTGCTGCCTTTTTGCGTGTTGCACAAGATTGCCGACACGATCGGCATTCTCGCCTATTACGCAGTCAAACCGCGCCGCAAAGTCGGCGAGGTCAACCTCAAAAAATGCTTTCCCGAGCTAAATGACAGCCAGCGCACCGCCCTGCTCAAACGCCATTTCCAACACATGGCCAAGCTGATGCTCGAATACGGCCTCTACTGGTACGCACCTGCGGACAAACTGCGCTCGTTGGTGCGCTATCAAGACAAACACCATCTTGACGAAGCCCTCGCCGCCGGCGAAAAAGTCATCATCCTCTATCCGCACTTTACCGCATTTGAAATGGCGGTTTACACGCTCAATCAGGATGTGCCGCTGACGAGTATGTATTCGCACCAAAAAAACAAAGCCCTGGACGAGCAAATCCTGAAAGGCCGCCACCGCTACAACAATGTTTTCCTGATCGGCCGCACAGAAGGCCTGCGCGCCATCATCAAACACCTGCGCAAAAGCGATGCGCCCTTTCTTTATCTGCCCGACCAAGACTTCGGCCGCAACGATTCCATTTTCGTCAATTTCTTCGGCATTCAGACGGCCACGATTACCGGCCTCAGCCGTATCGCCGGCATGACCAAAGCCAAAATCATTCCCGCCATTCCCACGCGCGAAGCCGACAATACCGTAACCCTGCGCTTCTATCCGGCTTGGGACAATTTCCCGACCGAAAATGTCGAAGCCGACACCCAGCGCATGAACGACTTCATCGAAGAGCGGGTACGCGAGCATCCCGAACAATATTTCTGGCTGCACAAACGCTTCAAAACCCGTCCCGAAGGCGAAAGCAGCTTTTACTGACTACATAAAATTACAATTTAAGCATGAAAAAGCGGCAAAACCTTTCTTTTGCCGCTTTTTCATTTTAATTGTATCAAACCCAATCTCGGCTTCAATTTCAAACAATCAAATCAAATTCCACTTTAAATGCTTTAAAAACAACTTTTTTCAAGGCAATTGAAACTTTCAAACAACCTTATATTTTTTCTCAAATAAAAAATGCCCCAGCCAATACCCTTTTCATTTATATGTTAAATTTAATTTCATTTTAAAAAAACAAAATGTTATAAAAATAACCTTTAAAATAAAATAAATTTTAATCATTCGAAATATGAAATTAAATTAAATTTAAAGCAAGAAACACAAAATAAACATCTAATTTTAAATTAATTATGAAATTTAATTGCAAAAATATGACAATAACCGCAATTTACCCCAAACCAAACCTTCAGAAAAAAACACTTGGCAAACTGTAAAATTTCGCGTAAATTTCACTACATCAAATTACAAAGCATTCAGACGGCCTCAGCCGGTTTTAGATGTTTTTGTAAGCAGTTTTCTGATATTGCAAGCAATTGCAGTATTTTTAGAGGATTTCGGCGCAATGCCCGAAATGAAAGTTTACCGGTGCAGAGTTGAGCTGCATCTGTAAAGCCGCAGGTGAAAGCCTGTATTGTTTGTGAAGCGTAAATCTCTGATTTGAGGTATTGGGGCAATCCTGTGGGGGATTGCCTCTTTTTTTATCTGCGCCGTCATGCCACAATGGCATCATTCCTTATCCAACCCGATCACGCCATGACTCCGATACTCGCCTTCGACATCGAAACCATTCCCGACGTAAACGGCATCCGCCTGCTTTACGATTTGCCTGCCGATTTGCCCGACAACGAAGTCGTCCTGTTTGCCCAGCAGCAACGCCGCGCCAAAACCGGCAGCGACTTTATGCAACACCATCTGCACCAAGTCGTCGCCATCTCCTGCTGTATGCGTTGGGGTCAGGACAAAATCCGCGTCAGCACCATCGGCGATCCCGAAGACAGCGAAGAAGTCATGATTGCCAAGTTCTTCGAGGTCATCGAAAACTATACGCCGCAACTCGTCAGCTGGAACGGCGGCGGTTTCGACCTGCCCGTCCTCCACTACCGTGCCCTGATACACGGCATCAGCGCCGCCCGATATTGGGACATGGGTGACGGCGACTTTGGCGACAGCCGCGACTTTAAGTGGAACAACTACATCAGCCGCTACCACACCCGCCATTGCGACCTGATGGATTTGCTCGCCCTCTACCAACCGCGTGCCAGCGTGCCTTTGGACGATATGGCCAAACTCTGCGGCTTCCCCGGCAAACTGGGCATGGACGGCAGCAAGGTTTGGGACGCTTATCATGCAGGCCGTCTGAAAGACATCCGCGACTATTGCGAAACCGATGCCGCCAATACCTACCTGATGTACATGCGCTTTCGCATGATGAGCGGCGCGCTCGATGCCGACGAATACGAAGTCGAAATCAAACGCATCAAACACTATCTGGCCGCACAAGCCGAAGAAACAACACTGGGCGGAGTTCGTCGCTGCTTGGCGTTAAACCAGGCCGTCTGAACAGCCAAACCGGAAAACCAAAAGGGCGTGATCGACACGCCCTTTTTTATATTCCGACTAACCATGCCCACTAAGCAGGCAAACGCCCCAGCGTGATCCTGTCCAATCCAGCCAAATCCTGTTCGGTTGCCACTTCGGCAAAACCATTCTCCAGCATAATGTTCCGTACTGCTTCGCCTTGGTCATAGCCGTGTTCAAACAGCAGCCAGCCGTTGGCTTTCAGGTATTTGGGGGCTTCTTGGGTAATGTGGCGGATATGGCTGAGGCCGTCTGAAAAGTCGGTCAACGCATTTTGCGGCTCAAACCTCAAATCGCCTTGCGATAAATGTTCATCGCCGTCCTCGATATACGGCGGATTGGAAACAATCACATCGTATCGGCCTTCAGACGGCCTGTCGGTATCAAACCACGAACCCTGCGCAAACTCGACTTTTGCGCCCAATTCGGCTGCATTTTGACGGGCAGTATCCAAAGCACCGACGCTGATGTCGGATGCGCGAACATCGGCATCAACGCGTTCAAGCGCGACGGTTACGGCAATGGCGCCGCTGCCCGTTCCCAAATCCCACACGCGGCCTTGCAGCGGCAAGCGTTTGAGCACGGCTTCCACCAAATGCTCGGTTTCAGGGCGTGGAATCAGCACATGGGGATTGACGGCAAAGCGTCGTCCGTAAAACTCGCGTTCGCCCAACAGATAGGCTATCGGCTCGCCTTTCAGACGGCGTTGAGACAAAGCCTCCAAGGTTTGCAGGGCAGAGTCTGTCAAATCGTCCGTACCGCGTGTAACCAGCTGCGCGCGCGTATAACCCAGCGCATATTGCAACAACACCCGCGCTTCATTTTTTTGGGCAGTGCCGATTGGCGCAACCATTCATCAAGCGTCATTTTTTTCATCCCATCTGCCAGCGTTGTGGCTTTTCTTTCCTTATTCTTTCCGGCAAACGTGCCGATGGTGGCAACCGCAAATGCGGCATACCACAAATAAAAATCCAGCACCGTAACGCACGATATCCGATGTATTCCCTGCCTCATCGACGTGTACGGCTTTCACACTGAAAGCCACCAGCGCCAAGCCCCAAAGTGCCGCATAGACAGGCACGACCTTCTTCCGCAACGCCAGCAAAACAATGGCCGCCAACCAAACATAATTCGCATAGGCCGCACAATACCTGATATCCAAAGAAGTAAATATCGACCCCAAAATCAAAACGGTTACACCCTTCATGCTTTCATGATTGCCCAAATAAAATGCAACATTGGACAAAGACGCTATCCACAGGGCAACCGACACCAGCAACATCACTATGGGAAAACTCGATTTCCGATTCTCTTCCTGCATGGTTTTATCCTAATGTAAAAGGCCGTCTGAAAACCTTTCAGACGGCCTGCCGTTTAAATTTCGCTACCGCCGACGGTCAGTCCGGCATCAATCCTCAGGGTCGGTTGTCCGACGCCGACAGGAACGCTCTGCCCTTCTTTACCGCAGACGCCGATGCCGCTGTCGAGCGCGGAATCGTTGCCTATCATAGAAACGTGTTTCAGCACTTCGGGGCCGTTGCCGATGATGGTTGCACCTTTGACAGGATATTGCAGCTTGCCGCCTTCCACCCACCACGCTTCGGATGCGCTGAACACGAATTTACCGCTGGTAATGTCCACTTGTCCGCCGCCAAAGTTGACGGCGTAAATGCCCTTATCGATGGACGCGATGATTTCTTCCGGCTCATAGCCGCCGTTTTCCATAAAAGTATTGGTCATGCGCGGCATAGGCGCGGAAGCGTAACTTTCGCGGCGGCCGTTGCCGGTCGATTGCGTACCCATCAGGCGGGCGTTGGTTTCGTCCTGCATATAGCCGACCAAAATACCGTCTTCAATCAATACCGTGCGGCGGGTTTCGTTGCCTTCGTCGTCGATATTGAGCGAACCGCGTCTGTCGGCAATATCGCCTTGGTCCACAACGGTCACGCCTTTGGCAGCCACGCGCTCGCCGATACGGCCGGAGAAAACGCTGGTTTCTTTACGGTTGAAATCGCCTTCCAAACCATGTCCGACCGCTTCATGCAGTAACACGCCCGGCCAACCGTTGCCCAAAACGACGGTCATCTCGCCGGCAGGCGCAGGACGGGATTCGAGATTGGTCAGCGCTTGTTTGACGGCGGAATCGACAAACCGATGCACCAAGTTTCATCGAAATACGCCAAATCATAACGTCCGCCGCCGCCCGCGCTGCCCTGCTCGCGACGCTCGCCCTGCTTGGCAATGACGGTAACGTTCATGCGTACCATCGGGCGGATATCGGCAGCGTGTTTACCGTCCAAACGGGCGATGTACACCATGTCATATTCGCAGGTCAAACCGGCCATCACTTGCACGATACGTGGATCAGTGGCTTTGGCCAGCGTTTCGACTTTGTTCAACAGTGAGACTTTGGCAGCGGAATCGAGGCTGGCAATAGGGTCAATCGCCATGTGGACAGGCTTGCCGTAGGCAGGTGTCGGCACTTTGACGCTGGCCTCGCCGCCGGTCGCACCAATCACGCGCACGGCTTTGGCAGAGCGGTTGATCGAATCGATACACAGGCTGTCGGCGTAGGCAAAGCAGTTTTATCGCCCGAAACGGCACGCACGCCCACACCCTGATCGATTTGGAAGCTGCCCGATTTGACGATGCCCTCTTCCAAATGCCAGCTTTCATAGGCAGTACGCTGACAATAGATGTCGGCATAATCGACATGGTTGGCGCCGATAATGCTCAGGCTTTGGGCGAGCAAATCGGGGGAAAGGTGGTTGGCTTCGAGCAAATCTCGCTGTACGGCGGCGTAGGTTTGTTGCATAATTTTTCAGACGGCCCGACAAGCAGGCAAAGTTAATTTGGCCTTGATTATACGGTATTTTATATGGCTTTGGATATGTTGATTGCTTGGGTTTATGAGTGATTGAAACAAATCAAAAGGCCGTCTGAAATATAGGAATATAGGGTTGAAATGTTTGCCTTGCCCTATTTCAACGTCAGCCGCGTAAAGAAGATAACAAATCATCGTATGATTGATGCAGTGGCAGACTGATAAAGATTCAAATAATAGATTGGACTTAAAATGAAAAAATTACTTGTTGTATTGCTAGGACTGGCAAGTCTTAATGTTTATGCCAACGGCTGTGGCGGTGAATACCAGCCTGCAACGGGAACCTGTCGCATTATTGACAGTTCTGGCAGACAAATTTTATATAACGTTGGCAGACCTCAATCTTCTAATAATGGTTCGGCTCAGAGCCAACCAAGGGTTGTTAATATCGATGTTCCTTCAAAATATGGGGCTTGGGCAATCAATCCTAAAACAGGTATATCAGGTGGAGCACTTGAGATGGATTCACTTGCTGCTGCAAAAAGAGAAGCTATTAAGACCTGTGAACGAGGAGGGCAGAATAAGCCGTGTAAAATTGGGGCTTGGGTTCGAAACGGCTGTATTGCCGTTGCTCAAGGAAAAGATGGTAGACTATTTATGGAATGGAAGCTCCCGGCCTCTCTGAACCAGCAGCCTTAAGGAAGTGTCAGGCTTCTGGAACTTCCCAATGTAAAGTTACCACAACAGAAGGCTGCTCTATGCCTAAATTCTAATAGACAAAAGGTCGTCTTTGTTCAGACGGCCTTTTTCAATCATGGCAAAGCCAACGCCAAAATTTAATTTCCATACAAAACAATCTATTACAAAAAAATCCCTTATTTTTTTATTTTTGCTATTGATAATAGTTATTATTAGCGTATAATCAAACTCACTCGGAAGACGTCCTAATCCGAGCCATTAAACGACAGATTTTATCCCCCTCTTCCCCATTATCTCTTGATACTCGGAGTGCGCATATACGAAACATACCTGTTCCCCTTTATATCAGATACTCAAAACCGAAAAACATGAAACCCACTGCCGATACAGTGGGTTTCGTGTTTTGTGGTGTTCGGTTTATCAGACTTGACCGGCTGCTGATCAGGCCGTCTGAAACCGAATAGATCTGATTATCGGCAGATTTTCATGTTCAACTTGCCATAACGGCCGACAATGTTTCTGATGTCTTGGGCATCGCGCTCGTCGACCGCCATAAAGACCACGGTCATGCGCGCTACGCTTAAACCGGTATCGGGTGCGCTTCTGTCTTCCTGTTCGACAATGCGCGCGCCGCCGAAACCTGCGCTGGACAAGCGTGAAATCAAAACTTGGGCGGAAGAGCGGCTGCGTGTTACGTCAATGCTGATTTCGCCGTTGTGAATGCTGCCGCTAAAACCACGGCTGCCCAAAGCATCAAGCTGGGCGGAAGTGTCGCCGTCTGCAGGCAAGACCACGCGGAAGGTTTTGGAAGAAGTCTCGCCACCGGATGCGCCGTTGCGTTTTTCGATACTGCGGCTGGCCGCATGAGGCCATTTGCCCAACAGGCCTTTGATGCGGTGGTAATCGTCTTCATCCATCACTACGGTGGCGCTGCTGGTACACAAGCGTTCCACGCCGGCCGCGTCCATCTCTTCTTCGGCGGCGCGGCGTTCTTGCGCTTCTTTCTCGCGGCGCATTTTTTCTTTTTTCTCTTTCAACTGCTGCGCTTCTTGCTTTTTACGCAAGGCTTCTGCTTCTTCGGATTCAGGTTCTGCCATAATCAGGCCGTCTGATTCATCCGCCACCCAATCGGGTTGCGATGCCTGCTGCGGCTCGGCTTTGGGCGCGTCCAAAGAAGACGGGCGCAATAATTCGTGCGTGCCGCCTTCCAAGGCCGATTCGGGTTTGGCGGTTTTATGCTGTGTCCGATAGGCAACCATGCTGCCAAAAACAATGATGTTGAGTGCGACCAAGACCGCAAACAGCCATTTCATGATGCGTTTTCCTTTTTATTGTCCGTTGCGATGGGCAATCCAATGCAAGAGCCCGTGAATCACGAGATTATCGACGATTTTCACTTGATTGTCATGAACAAATGCCTCGGGCAAGGCCTGCACGACTCTGGCCGCGCCGCCGCCGGTGATAATGATATCGACCGGTTTGCCCCCGCCCGTTTTGTCTTTCAGACGGCCATGCATCATCATCAACGCGCCGCAAACGGCATCCATCATGCCGCTGGCAATGGCGTTCGGCGTTGTGGTTGGGAACGGATATACTTTGCCGATGGGGCGGTTGAGGTTGGCGGTTTTGAGCGCCATCGCCTCTTTCATCAAGTGGAAACCGGGCATGATGGTGCCGCCGAGATAATGATTGTCTTCCGTCAGCGCGTCGGTGGTTACGGCGGTGCCGCAGCTGACGACGACGCAGGCGTTTTGCGTAAAGCGGCGGCTGCCCAGCGCATTAAACCAGCGATCGGAACCATGTTCTTCAGGGCGGCGGTAATGGTTGCGGATGCCCAAAGCCTGCGGCATGGAAGACAGCCATTCGACCGGACGGGTCAATTGTTCTTCCACCATTGCTTTTTGACCGAACCGCACACAGCGCAACCGACAATCTTCACATCTTCATCGGCAAATCGCAGCCATTCTTCGCCCAGCTTGGCCAAATCACGATACGGCGCGCGGCTGACTTCGGTAAATGTGCCGTTCTCCACCCATGCCCATTTCAACTGGCTGTTGCCACCGTCCAGCAGTAAAAAGCGTTCCGGCTTGGCGGCGGCGGGTTGTGCCGGACGGTTATCCGGGCGCAAGCTGATTTCGCCGCTGACGATGGTTTTTTCACCCTTGTCCGTCAGCAAACGCAACGCGCCTTGCGCGTCCACGCCTTTGACCACGCCTTCGTGGACAATGCGCCCTTCTTGAAGCAGCAAGACCGGCCTGCCTGTGTCGCGGTTGGCGGCATCGTATTCGCCAACACATGACGCAAATCCGTTTTGCGCGTATTCGTTCAACAGCGCATCGAGTTGCGCCAACACCGCATTCAATAAGGCTTCGACGCTTACGCCCTGCTTAGAGGCCGTCTGAAACAAAGCCTGCACGGAAGTAGCGTTTTCCACTTCTTTCGGCAATACAAAATTAATGCCGATGCCGATGACGGCGACGGTTTTATTCTCTACCCGCGTCGTTTCAATCAACACGCCGGCCAATTTATCGTTGGCCACGACCAAATCGTTCGGCCACTTGATGTTCACGTCCAAACCAATATCGGCAAGCGCACGGCGGCAAGCCAATGCCACCACCAACGCCAGCGAACCCAGTTCATATTGCGGCTTGTCAAACGCCCAGCCCAGGCTGAACATTAAGCATTCTCCCTGTCGGTTGACCCAGCTTCGCCCCTGCCGTCCGCGCCCTTTGGTTTGAAAATGTGCCACACACAAAGCCTTGTGCGCCAAACCTGCCGACCGGCGCGCCAACGCCATGATTTCATCGTTGCTGGACGAGCATTCGTGTTTCAACTGCGCGCGAAAACCATGTTCCCGGCCATTTGTTGCAGAGATTCTTCGCCAAACACAGCCAATGGGCGCACCAAGCGCCATTGCCCGTCATGCTGGCGCAGCAAACCGCGGATATGGCCCGGCATCTGCTGCCAAAATCCGTTTAATTGTTGCGGCTTCATCCCGGCAGCACGCGCCAGCTGAGAAACGTGTTGCGGCAGGCCGTCTGAAAGCGCGGCGAGCAAGGCCCAATGGCGGCTGTTCAAATCCGTCATGCGCCTCCTCCGGCCTCGCGGATTTTCGCCAATGTTTTGGTGGTCGAAGTCTGGTGTAAAAACGGAATCGAAAATACTTTGCCGCCGCGTGCAACCGTTTCGGCCGCACCGACAATCTTATCCACAGGCCAATCGCCGCCTTTAATCAATACATCGGGTTTGACCATTTCAATCAACGCGGCCGGCGTATCGTCATCAAACCATGTGACCAAATCCACGCTGGCCAATGCCGCTGCCACTGCCACGCGGTTTTCCAAAGGATTAATCGGGCGGTCGTCCCCTTTGCCCTGACGGCGTACCGAAGCATCGGTATTCAACGCCAATACCAAAGCCGCACCTGCCGATCTCGCCTGCGCCAGATAAGTAACATGGCCTCGGTGGAGAATATCGAAACAGCCGTTGGTAAACACCAGCGGACGGGGCAATGCCGCCAAACGCTCCGCCAGCTTTTCGGGCGGACAGATTTTGGATTCGAATTCTGGAGCTGACCATTCGGACATGATGCGGTTCCTTTGGGAATGAAACAGAAAATAATCGGGGTATTATAAAGGATAACGGCGAAACGCCATAAAAAGATACCGAACGGTACGATATTCGGGCTTGACTGCGTATTCATCGGCATTTGACAGACACCGCAGACGCCGTTTTTGCCGCAGCCATGATGGAACGGTTTGATGAATACTGTTTTTGAAAACCAATAAACTTGAATAAAATTTAGGGCATAAACGGAAAAAAGCCTGCATACAATATGCAGGCTTTCATCTGGGGTGGCTGATGGGGCTCGAACCCACGACAACTGGAATCACAATCCAGGGCTCTACCAACTGAGCTACAGCCACCGTAAAATTTGGCACGCCCGACAGGAATCGAACCTGTAACCCCCGACTTAGAAGGTCGGTGCTCTATCCGGTTGAGCTACGGGCGCTCATGCCGATTCGTGCTTAGAATTTTGTGGTCGGGGCGGTGGGATTCGAACTCACGACCCTCTGCTCCCAAAGCAGATGCGCTAACCGGGCTGCGCTACGCCCCGACTGAAGACCCGAACTATACAGACCCTTTCATCCCGGTCAACACTTACTTTGCTTTATTTTTCTATTTTTTATTTATCTTATTATTTTTAATCATTATTTATTTTTATGTTTCGTCATCAGGGTCACTCTTTTGTGTCAGGCCGTCTGAAAAATGCGATAATTTGAACGCAATATTTATCCCTATTTAGAAGGAAAATCATGACTGCTCAACTTATAGACGGAAAAAAAATCTCCCAGCAACGCATCGAGGCGGTCGCGCAGGCGGTAAAGGCGCGTCAGGAAAAAGGTTTGCACACGCCTTGCTTGGCGGTGGTATTGGTCGGCGACGACCCTGCCAGCGCGGTTTATGTACGCAATAAAAAACTGGCCTGCCAAAAAAGCGGCATCGAATCGCGCTCTTATGAGCTGCCGTCTGAAACCACGCAAGACGATTTGCTGAAATTGGTGGACGAATTGAACGGCGATCCTGCCGTCGACGGTATTTTGGTGCAACTGCCGCTGCCGGCACACATCGACAGCCAAGCGGTTTTGGAGCGTATCGAGCCGCATAAAGATGTGGACGGCTTCCACCCTTACAACGTCGGCCGCCTGGTCGTCAAAATGCCGCTGATGCGCCCTTGCACACCCAAAGGCGTGATGACTTTGTTGGAAGCCTACGGCATCGACCCGAAAGGCAAAAAAGCCGTGATTGTCGGCGCGTCCAATATTGTCGGCCGCCCGCAGGCGTTGGAATTGCTGCTGTCCCGCGCGACGGTAACCATCTGCCACAGCGCCACGCAAAACCTTGCCGATGAAGTTGCCGCCGCCGATATTTTGGTGGTCGGCGTGGGCATTCCGAATTTTGTTAAAGGCGAATGGGTCAAACCCGGCGCAGTCGTTATCGATGTGGGCATCAACCGCTTGGACGACGGCAGCCTGTGCGGCGACGTGGAGTTTGATGTCGCTAAAGAACGCGCATCCATGATTACGCCCGTTCCCGGCGGCGTCGGCCCGATGACGATTGCCACTTTGTTGGAAAACACGCTACACGCGGCCTCATTGCACGACTAACCACCGTCATTAAATTAGGCCGTCTGAACATGGTTTTTCAGACGGCCTGACCTGCTTTTTTGTTTTTTTACCTTATCGGCTTCACATGTCCTTACTCGCTTCACACACCGACAACCCAACTTTCCGCAACGCTTCCTATATCCTGATGGGTTTGGCTTTGCTGATTGTCTTGCACTACCATCTGCTGCCGCTGCTGCTGTCGGTTATCCTGACCTATATCTTTATTACGCGCACCAACGGCGTCATCCTCAAACTCCGCCGCCGTGTTTTGCCGCGTAACACTCGGCTGCATAAATCGCTCAATGCGCACAATATCAACCTGATTTCCACTACGCTGACGCTGGCCATCGTGTTCAGCATCATCACGATGATGTCTTTAGGCATTTACCACCTGATACACGGCGGCCATGTCGGCTTTATGCTGGCCAAGCTAGCGGCAATTTTGGAAGACACCAAAAACAGCCAAGACCTGCCTGCGGCCATTCTCAATATGCTGCCCAACAATATGGCCGAAATCAAAGCCTCGGCGATTAAGCTGATTGAAGAATACCGCGCCGCACTGACCCGCATCAGTAAAAACAGCATCACGTCCTTCGTGTACATCCTCATCGGCATCATCATCGGCGCCATGCTCAGTTTCCACCGCCTGGAAATGCGCAAAAACCGCCATAAAATGCCGCTGTTTAAAGCCGAATTGATGCGGCGCATCGTCAATTTTGAAACCAGCTTTGAACGCGTATTCCTCGCCCAAGTCAAAATCTCGCTGATCGACACCTTCCTGACCGGCCTATATCTCTACTTGGTTTTGCCGCTGTTCGGCGTTGAGCTGCCGTTTAAAATGACCGTCTTGATCGTCGCCTTTATCGTCGGCCTGATTCCGGTGGCGGGCAACCTGATTTCCAACACCATCATCATTATTTTGAGCCTCGGCGCATCGCTTTACGTCGCACTCGCCTCGTTGGTTTTCCTTGTTGTCATCCATAAACTCGAATATTTCCTCAACGCCAAAATCATCGGCTCGGAAATCGAATCCAGCGCATGGGAATTGCTGGTGGCGATGGTCGTCTTTGAACGCATTTTCGGCATCGGCGGCATCATCGTCGCGCCGGTTTATTACGCGTATCTGAAAAACGAATTGAAACTGCGAAAATTGATTTAATCAGTTGCGTTTATACACATCAAAGGCCGTCTGAAAACGACAATTGGGTTTTCAGACGGCCTTTGCTTTACCTTTTCTTACACTTTACGGCATAATGGCAGCCACGCATTTCTAGAAGAAAGACAAACAATGTCAACCAAACCCCATCCCTATTCGGCGGCGCGATGATTATCGCCGGTACGGTTATCGGCGCAGGCATGCTTGCCAACCCGACCGCCACGTCCGGCGTATGGTTTGCCGGCTCGCTGGTCGTGTTGCTGTACACCTGGTTTTCCATGCTCTCCAGCGGCCTGATGATTTTGGAAGTCAACACCCATTATCCGCACGGCGCCAGCTTCGATACCATGGTCAAAGACCTGCTCGGCCCGGCTTGGAACATCATTAACGGCGTTGCCGTCGCCTTCGTTTTATACCTGCTCACCTACGCCTACATCTTTGTCGGCGGCGACCTGACCGCCAAAGGCATCGGCAGCGCGGTAGGCGGCGAAATTTCGCTCTCCGTCGGCCAACTTGTCTTCTTCGGCATCCTCGCCTTTTGTGTTTGGGCATCCGCACGCTTGGTTGACCGCTTCACCAGCATCCTCATCGGTGGCATGGTATTAACCTTCATTTGGGCAACCGGCGGCCTGATTGCCGATGCCAAAATGCCTGTCCTGTTCGACACCCAAGCCCCTGCCGGCACCAGCTACTGGATTTATGTCGCCACCGCCCTGCCCGTCTGCCTTGCGTCATTCGGTTTCCACGGCAACGTCTCCAGCCTGCTCAAATACTTTAAAGGCGACGCGCCCAAAGTAGCCAAATCCCTGTGGGCAGGTACGCTGATTGCCTTGGTAATTTACATCCTCTGGCAAATCGCCATCCAAGGCAATCTGCCGCGCAGCGAGTTCGCACCGGTTATCGCCGCAGAAGGACAAGTTTCCGTCCTGATCGAAACGCTGTCCAAGTTCGCCCAAACCGGCAATATGGACAAAGTGTTAACCCTGTTCTCCTACATGGCGATTGCCACGTCCTTCCTCGGCGTAACGCTCGGCCTGTTCGACTACATCGCCGACATCTTCAAATGGAACGACAGCATCTCCGGCCGCACCAAAACCGCCGCGCTGACCTTCCTGCCGCCCCTGATTTCCTGCCTGCTCTTCCCCACCGGCTTCGTTACTGCCATCGGCTACGTCGGCCTGGCCGCAACCATCTGGACAGGCATCATCCCGGCCATGCTGCTCTACCGCTCGCGCAAAAAATTCGGCATCGGCAAAAACTACCACGTTTACGGCGGATTCCGGCTGATGGTTTGGGTTTTCCTCTTCGGTGTCATCAATATTGCCGCGCAGATATTGAGCCAAATGGAGCTTGTTCCCGTATTTAAAGGTTAAATTCCCTTAAGGCCGTCTGAAACACCCTCTTTCAGACGGCCTAATTCATTATTTTCCGCTACAATACCCCCTTTCCCCCAACGAACCCCGTCCATGTACGACAATATCCGTTTCCACCTCGACGAAGACTATCCCGACCAGCTCCCGCCCGAAAACGCCGCCACCCACATCGGCATGTACTGGCAGTGGGCGGCAAAATCAGGTCTCGTCAACCCCGTCTGGCAAACCGCCCCCGAAACCACGGCCGACTTCGCCGCCATGACCGCAGGCACGATCAGCGGACGGCACTTCCTGCTCAAACACATGGACGGCGCATTGACGGCGGACGACTTTACCGAACTCGGCCAACGGTTTACCGAGTTCTACTACACCGACGAAGAAGACGGCTACGGCGCATTTATGGAAGACTACGTCCTCGCCCTCGACACGCCCTCGCTCGGCGGCTTCTACCACGTCAAACACCCCGGAAACCTTCGCCAAACTGACACCCGTTTTTCAGACGGCCTTTGAAAAATGGAAAAGCAGTACCGAGCTGCTGACTTCACCATTATGGCATCACTGTACGAACCATTCGGACTGGTTGGCATAGAATCTATTTTGTGCGGAACCCGAGTTGTTTTCTCCGACAATATGGTATGTACCGAAGTCATGAACGAAAATGCAGGCTTCTTTTTCTCACGTCAAAACCCAGAAACACTGGCACAAGCCATCACACAAGCAGTTTCGCTTAAACAACAGGGAAAACACAAAATTACCTCTCCTATGCAGGCATTAACCTATAATCCTACATTAACGCATCATATCGACCAGACTCTCAATATACTATACTGACAGATATCAGAATAATACTTCACTAAAGATATTGAGAGCTTTGAAACACAGGTTGAAATCAATGCGGGTAATAAGGATAAGTTAGAAATCAGAAAGGCTGTGCCATTAGCCAAGTGAAATATTTCCAAACATAGATAACGGTAGAATATTCAGGACATCCGCATGTAATATCAGAAGCAACGGGTTCTTTGATAATACAGTTAATGCTCAATAAGCTGCCAATCAAGCACTTGCTCTAACTACAACAAAGCGAAGTAACTGATGTGTGTTTAGCTATTATGTCTTTAGAGTTTTACTGAAATGCTCACGAACACTCCCATGAATAATCTTGATGGGCGTTTAAGGAGTTTTAGGAGAGTTTTGCAAAGATCTCAAACTACAAAAAGACGGGCATTCTTGCCCGTCTCTTCATGAAACTACACTACAAATTATATAAACAAATGATGTATGGTTACGTAGATTCTCGTTGTACCTCTTTTTCTAGAAGCATACGTCTTATCATTTAAGTTAAATGCCTAACGTACAATTTTCAGGATGCTATACAAGTAATTTCGGTAATCATTAACAAGCTTACTATTGTAACAATCTTCAAGCCTACCATTGCTTAAACTTCGCATGGTCATATTTGCTTTCATGAAATTGTCTGTAGGAGAAAGACCTGCCACATTCATTAACATTCCTCCAGCAAAAGCAAGGTCAAGAAAATCCTGTTCTTGTCTAAATCCCGAGGTAATATTACTTCTAACCACAATTTGCGTAATATAGTCAGGATAAGCAAAATTTCCTTTTTTCTTAGGAGAAACACCATCAAATGATACCTGATGGTCACCGAAATAAGCAAACACAAACGGTTTTTTACGTTCATGCAAATAATGGTTGAAACTTTCTGTCGCTTTATCCAAATCGACAATACGCTCGATATAGTCGTTGATTGCAGAAATAGTTTTCATATCTAAATCTGGAGAGTCCAGCCCAAACACATTATCCATGTCTGTCCTGTAAGGCCCATGTTCTTTCATAGTCAAAATATAGACGAACATCGGTTGCTGTACATCTGCTAAACTAGGATGACGTTTTTCTAGAATCATCCGCGCATATTGCATCATTTCTTCGCTAGAAATGTGCCATAAATTTTTGCCCATCGGGGCAGGATACCCCAAATCTTGAGGCTGTAACATAAGATCAAAACCAAAATGATCATAGGCGGCTTTGGCGTTATAGTTGCCCTTAGTAAAGGGCGACAAAGCTACACAAAAATAACCATGCTCACGCAAATTTCGGATAAGCCCAGTCTGTAAATGTGGCACCACTGAATAAAATACCCCGCTAGCCAATGCGCCAAAGTCAGTAGACGGCACACCTGCTAAAAACGCAAATTCAGATTTCCATGTTGCACCACCAAACGTATGTACGCGCAATGGAGAAGCAAACACAGTATCCATCTGCTGCTCAAACATCCTTAATTTAGGAATATCGGCTGACGTGAAATCAAATTGATGTGGATTAAGCGTCGATTCCATCAGCGTAATGACAATATCGGGTTTTTCCAATGTTTCAGGATATATGTTTTCAGTTAACAGTTTCTCAGCAAATTCCTGTCCATTACCTTCAAACATCGGCACTTGGAAAAATACTGCCCTGCAAGACATCGGCAAATTTAAAAAAATACATCCCTACCATCATCTGGCAACGAATCCAGCCATGTTCTAACTGCTCCAGGATGCTTTGAAAAATACCACATTGCAAAAAATGACATTATGAATATGATTGCACCAGTATACTGCCACACTATATCCATAGGCTCCGCATCGTACCAACCAAACACGGCGTAAACAATCAATACCATTAATCCCAGTACGCCAACGATGGCTTCTTTATAATGAAACAATGTCTCCCAGTTACGCCAATCGACGATGAGTCGGAAGTCTGAAATCAATAATGGTTGTTTATAATAATGAATTTTTAATCTATGAAACAAAGCAAACACAACAAAACATACTGATGCAAAATTCAACGCTCGTTGCCACTGCCCTGTCAACATCAACATACCAGCCGCCAAAAAAACAAAAAAACAGCATTGAAGCAAAAAAAATAGGTCCAACGATAGTGTGACTTTATAATAAGCACTACTGCTGCTGACACAAACAAAAATAGGAAAACATAAGCAAACATGACGCTATCCCTTATTAATAAACTTCTACAAATACACAATTAGAAGCATTTCTGAAACAAGGTTACATAATAACACAACGTATGCACACTCTTTAATCTTCACTATAATATCGACACACCCCATATTAAAAAACACCATGAAACTCATCATCCTCGACCGCGACGGCGTCATCAATCAAGACCGCGACGATTTCGTCAAATCCGTTGACGAATGGATTCCCATCGAAGGCAGCATGGATGCCATCGCCTTTTTAACGCAGGCAGGCTACACCATCGCCGTGGCCACCAACCAATCCGGTATCGGCCGCAAATACTTTACCGTGCAAGACCTGACCGAAATGCACGCGAAAATGCACCGCCTTGCCGTTCAAGCAGGCGGCACCATCGACGGCATTTGGTTTTGCCCGCATACCGCCGTCGACAACTGCGAATGCCGCAAACCCAAACCCGGCATGATTCTCGACATCATCGAACGCTTCAAGGCCGATGCCGCCGAAACCTGGCTGGTCGGCGACAGCCTGCGCGACCTGCAGGCCATTGATGCCGCAGGCGGAAAATCTGCGCTCGTCCTGACCGGCAAAGGCAAAAAAACGCTGGCCCAACACGAACAAGACCTGCCCGAACACACCCAAATCTTCGACAACCTGCTCGCTTTCTCGCAATACATCATGCGCGAAAACACACAAATCGAAGAAACCGCGCAAGCCATCTTATAAACAACAAGGCCGTCTGAAACCTGATCACACCGGCGTTCAGACGGCCTTCCAACGACAGATTTTTCCCCGATATGCTGATTATCCGCAACCTGATTTACTGGTTCATCCTTTCCTCCAGCATTATTTTGCTGTTCCCCTTTATGCTGCTTGCCCTGCCCTTCCAAGGCGGCGCACACAAAATGGCACAAGTTTGGGTACGCATCCTCAACTGGTCGCTCAAACACGTCATCGGTTTAAACTACACCTTAAGCGGCGCGGAAAACATTCCCGACCGCCCGGCCATCATTTGCGCCAAACACCAAAGCGGCTGGGAAACCCTCGCCCTACAAGAAATTTTTCCGCCGCAAGTCTATGTTGCCAAACGCGAACTTTTCAAAATCCCTTTCTTCGGCTGGGGCTTGAAACTGGTTAAAACCATCGGCATCGACCGCAGCAACAGCCGTGAAGCCAACAGGCAGCTGATAGAACAAGGCATTGCGCGCAAAAACGAAGGCTACTGGATTACCATTTTCCCCGAAGGTACACGCCTGCCGCCCGGCGAAAAAGGCCGCTACAAGCTCGGCGGCGCGCGTATGGCCAAAATGTTTGAGATGGACATCGTCCCCGTCGCGCTCAACAGCGGCGAGTTTTGGCCGCGCAACTCCTTCCTCAAATACCCCGGCACGGTCAGCGTCATCATCGGCAAACCCATTGCCTACGGCAGCGGCAACGAAGCCGAACTCATGGCCCAATGCGAGCAATGGATTGAAAGCCAACAGCCCCTGATTACCGGACAAGGCCCGTTCGCGCCACAAACCAAATAAATCATTCCATCGGGTGGGCCGCCATGCCCGCCCCTTTCCCTCAAACACCATGCCCCGCCTCCATACCCACACCCTTTCAGACGGCCTGACCATTCATATCCAGCTCAAACGCAGTGCCAAGAAAAACCTCATCTTGCGCCCCGTTTCCGCCGATACCGTCAGCATCAATATCCCGCCGTTTGTGACCCAGCGCAACTTTACCCAATGGCTGAACGACAACGAGGCCATCCTACGCCGCACCCTAAACAAAACACCTACTCGGCAAACACCCACCGACACGCTTCCAGAATGGATTTGGTATCAAGGCGTTCAGACGGCCTTGTCCGTCCACACAGCAAACCACATCCAAATCAGGCCGTCTGAAATCCTGTTGCCCGAAAAAGAAACCGCCGCCCAACTTACCCATTTGCGCCGCTTCCTGCACGAGCGTGCGCGCGAATATCTGCTGCCGCGCCTCGAAGGCCATATCCGAAGCACCCGCCTGACCCCGAGCGCCATTTCCCTTTCCAACGCCAAAACCTTCTGGGGCGTATGCCGCCACACTACCGGCATCCGCCTCAACTGGCGGCTTATCGGCACCCCTGAATATGTCGCCGACTATGTCTGCCTGCACGAACTCGCCCACCTGCGCCACCCCAACCACAGCCCTGCATTTTGGGCACTGACCCGCTCGTTCACACCGCATGTCGATCAAGCCAAACAATGGCTGAAGGCACACGGCGGCGAATTGTTCCTTCTCGGCTAAGCCTTTACTTTCAGTATTTTTCTGCAAGCAAACACCGGCCCAAGGCAAAGAATCAACGCCCTCCAAACAAATCATGTAGCCGCGCGTAAAATCGAGTTTATCCACTTGCCGCCCTACAGGCATGCCGATAAGATGATGTCGTTCTCCAAACCCTTTTCAGAAAGGAAAACCGATGACCAAAGCAAAATCGTTACTGGCCACCGGCATTTTGGCTCTTTTCTCCGCCACGGCATTCGCCTCCCCGCTGCCTTCCGAAATCTACCGTCCGGCAGGCGCGCACACCATCAAAGCCGATCATCAAGGCGACGGCGAGTTTGAATACGAAGCCGAACTTTCCGGCCGACACAATTCCATTCCTTCCCTGGCCAAAAAAAGTGATCGCCCACGCGCGCAGCAAAGGTTTCCATGTGGTCGAGTCTGAAATCAAACGCGACGATGCCGATCTAAAATTCAAACGCGGCAAACAAGAGCTGGACGTTTCCATCGAGGACAAAGACCAAGGCCGCATCGAATACAAAGCCGATTTGGACCTGGACGAAAACTAAATCCAAACCGCAAACAAAGGCCGTCTGAAATCCCATCAGGTTTCAGACGGCCTTTTGTCGCATTGATCAGATAAAATGACCGTCAGAGACCTTTGCAATAACATAGGTTACTAAAATTTTATGCTCAATCTCATTTTCAAAATACAAAACTTTTCTGATTTTTCCTAATTTTTGTTCAATATTAGGAAGGTTTTAGGCAATTGAAAATTTTTTGGCGCATTTTTATGCGTCAAATTTCGTTAACAGACTATTTTTGCAAAGGTCTCCGTCAGTTTACAAAATTTCCGACTCAAAACATTGTACAATCTGCCCACTTATACCGATAACATCCCCAACATTGCCATGAAAAAACGTCTACTCCTCCTCGCCATCCTTCCCCTTTCCCTTCACGCCGCCGATGTGCCGCCCAACGTAAAACCCGAGCTTCAAGTCAACACTGCCGAACCCCAACAGCCCGAAGCGCACAACATCCCTGCCGAACAGACAAACAGGCCGTCTGAAAAAATCATCAACGTCGATGCCGACACCCTGCTTGCCAACACCGAATTACTGGCACGCGCCATGTATTCCGCCGTCGTCGCCCACAATATCCCCGGCATCAAAGCCGTTTTGCCCATTTACGAACAATGGCCCGAACACGACCGCGCCATGGCACGCTATGCCAAAGGTTTGCTTGCCCAATCCGAAGGGCGCGCCGCCGAAGCCGTCGGCCATTACCGCCGCTTTATCGCCGAGCAGCCCGATGCCTCCGCCGTCCGCTGGCAGCTTGCAACCGCCTTGTTTGAAGACAAACAAAACGAAGCCGCGGCTGACCAGTTCGACAAACTGCAAACCGAATCCCTCCCGCCCGCCTTGCAAGAACGCATCGAAACCTACCGCAAAGCCCTGCGCGAACGCGACTCATGGCAATTCAACGCCGGCTTGAACATCACGCGCGAACAAAACATCAACCAAGCCCCTAGACAACGCCGTCTGGGCAACCACCTGAGCGACGAACAATGCCGCACCGTGCGCCTTGCCTATCCCGACGATGACTGCTTCCGAGGCTGGACCTTCCCCGAACCCATCGATGCCACCGCCGTCCATTACCAAATCGGTGCAGAAAAAAAATGGTCGCTGCCCCGCGGCTTCTATGCCACGGCAGGCGCAGACCATTACGGCAAATCTACCCCAAACACACCAACTACAACGACCTCACCACACGCTTCTCGGCAGGCATTGGCTATGCCGACCAGCGCAGCGATATCGGCATTACCCCGTTCCACGAACGCCGCTTCTACGGCAACGACCCCTACACCTACACCAACGGCGCACGCCTCCACTACAACCATTGGTGGCAACCCAAGCTGCAAACCCTCAGCGCATTTGAAGCAGGCCGTCTGAAAAACAGCCGCCGCGAGCATTCCAACAATACCAGCCAACTACTCAGCAATTCCATCGTGTACTACCGCAACGCGCGCCAATACTGGGTAGCCGGTATCGACCTCTACCGCGAACGCAACCGCGACGACAAAAGCGACAGCTTCAACCGCTACGCCCTGCGCACCACATGGGGACAAGAATGGCCCAAAGGCCTCTCCACCGTCCTACGCCTCAGCGCCGCCCAACGCCGTTACCAAGCCCCCGGCTTCTTCAGTAACGAACAAAACCGCCGCGACAAAGAAACCTCCGCCTCCCTGAGCGTATGGCACCGCTCCCTCCATTTCAAAGGCATCACCCCGCGCCTAACCATTGCCCACAACAAAACATGGAGCAATGACAAGTTCTACGAATACAGCAAAACCAAAATGTTTGTCGAACTGAGCAAAACATTCTGACAAGTAGAAACCAATCTGTGGGTAAAACAAATGCCTGTCCTGCATACTGATTTACAAGACAGATTCAAACTTTTACAGATATCGGATAAATAGATCTTTTAAGGCATAATTTCTTATTAAATTCATATTTATCAAATAGATGAAATTTAAGCTCATATTACTTTACAATGTAACGTATAACACTACATAACGTTACAAAAAATCGGGCCGTCTAAAACCCGACTTGGCATTTCAGACGGCCTTGGTATTCGCTATCATATCCGCTCACCTCTTCAGAAAGTATGATGATGACCGCCCTAAACAAAACCCTCTTATCCGTTTCTATCGCGCTGGGATTAAGCGCCTGCGCTTCCGTCAAAACTGCAGACACCTACGACCTAGACTTTTCCAAACAAAAATACACCGAACAAAGCATCGAAGTGAACGGTCAAGCTGTCAAATTCCGCGCTTACGAAGGCGTGGTTTACGTCCGCAATCCTGTCGATACCCGTTACGAAATCATCAATATTTATGTACCCGAAGCCTATTACAACGGCGGCGAGATAGACGGTTTCAACGCCGAAACCGCACCGATTTTCCTGCCCAACCAAATCGGCGGCTATATGCCGGCCGAACCCGGCAAACCCGCTTTAGAAGGCAAACGCGGCGAGCCTGAAGACGGTCAAAAATCACCCAACGCCGCCCTGGTTGCCCTCTCCAAAGGCTACGTCGTCGCCTCCCCTGGCGCACGCGGCCGAACAGAACCCACCGGCAAAGCACCTGCAGCCATCGTTGATTTGAAAGCCGCCGTCCGTTACCTGAAAGCCAACGACAAAGTTATGCCCGGCGACGCCGAAAAAATCATTTCCAACGGCACAAGCGCAGGCGGCGCGATGTCCGCCCTCTTAGGCGCAACAGCCGACCAAAAAGATTACGAAAACCACCTCAAAGCCTTAGGCGCGGCGGAAGGCAGCGACAAAATTTTCGCCGTATCCGCCTACTGCCCGATTACCGATTTGGACCATGCCGACATGGCTTATGAATGGCAGTTCAACGGCGTTAACGACTACAAAAAAATGAACATTTCCATGCTCGACTACCGCGTCAAACGCGAGCTGGTCGCCGGCACACTGACCGATGACGAGAAAAAACTGTCCGACCTCCTCAAACCCCTATACCCCGCATACCTCAACAGCCTGAACCTGAAATCCCCCGAAGGCAAACCCCTGGAGTTGGACGCCCAAGGCAACGGCAGCTTTAAAAACCATATTGCCGGTTTACTTGCCAAATCCGCACAGGCCCAACTTGATGCAGGCAAAGACCTGAGCGACCGCACTTGGCTGACCGTCCGCAAAGGCAAAGTCGTCTCAGTCGATTTCGATGCCTACGCCAAAGCCGCCGGCCGCCAAAAAACACCTCCGGCCTTTGACGGCGTAGATTTGAGCGCAGGAGAAAACCAACTCTTCGGCACCAATACCGTCGACAAACGCCACTTCACCGCGTTTTCCATGCAACACAACACCGCCGCCAACGCCGAAATCGCAGATGAAGAAACCATCAAAATCATGAACCCGCTCAACTACATCGGCAAACCGGGCGTGAACCTGCCACAAAACTGGCGCATCCGCGTCGGCACCAACGACCGCGACACCTCACTGGCAATCTCCGCCGTCTTAGCCGCCAAACTGCAAAACAACGGCCAAACCGTCGACTACGCTCTGCCTTGGGATGTCGGCCACGGCGGCGATTATGACTTAGACGAACTGTTTGCCTGGATGAAACAAGTCAGCAGCGCTGCAAAATAAGCGTTCGCAATATAGATTGGGATAAGATTTGGTATCCCGTTTTAATTTAAAGAAAGGCCGTCTGAACCTTTTCAGACGGCCCATATTTTCGATAAACCCTCAAATTTTCCATTGTATAAACGAAATTTTATAACAGCATTAAATATCAATTTAAAAAAATAAACTGATTTTAAATTTCATAAAATAATTAAAATAAAGAAATTTTAGAATAAAATTGCTAAAATAGAAAATCAAGCCTTGTTTAATTCTGCTAAAACCTGTAACCTGTATCAAAAATAAACAAGAGAGTCCATCATGTCCCAACACCACCCTACTGACGATATTAAAATTAAAGAAGTCAAAGAGTTATTACCTCCAATCGCGCATTTGTATGAGCTGCCTGTTACGCCTCAGGTTGCCAATTTGGTTTATAAAACACGTCATGAGATTTCGGATTTGGTTCATGGCCGCGACAACCGTTTGCTGGTCATCATCGGCCCATGCTCGATTCACGATACTAAGGCGGCGGTTGAATATGCACAAAAATTGCTGCCCTTGCGCAAAAAATATGAGAAAGAGCTGCTGATTGTGATGCGCGTGTATTTTGAAAAACCGCGTACAACCGTTGGCTGGAAAGGTCTGATTAACGATCCGCACTTGGACGGTACGTTTGACATCAACTACGGCCTACGCCAAGCGCGTCAGTTGTTGCTGACTTTAAACGAAATGGGTATGCCTGCTTCAACTGAATTCTTGGACATGATTACGCCGCAATACTACGCCGACCTGATTTCTTGGGGCGCGATTGGTGCGCGTACGACTGAAAGCCAGGTACACCGCGAATTGGCCAGCGGACTCTCCTGCCCTGTCGGTTTAAAAACGGTACGGACGGCAACCTGAAAATCGCCATCGACGCCATCGGCGCGGCCAATCATCCGCACCACTTCCTGTCTGTAACCAAAGCCGGTCATTCTGCGATTGTCCACACCAGCGGCAACCCTGACTGCCATGCGATTTTGCGTGGCGGTAAAGAGCCTAATTACAGCGCGGAACACGTTAAAGACGCAGTTGCGCAGCTTCAAAAAGCCGGCGTGAGCAGCAAACTGATGGTGGACTGCAGCCATGCCAACAGCCGTAAAGACTTCCGCAAACAAATGGATGTGGCGCGCGATGTTGCGGCGCAGCTGAAAGCCGGTGAAGAAAACATCATGGGCGTGATGGTGGAAAGCCACTTGGTTGAAGGCCGTCAAGACAAGCCTGAAGTTTACGGTCAAAGTATTACGGATGCCTGCATCGGTTGGGATACGACCGAAGAATTGCTGGCCCTGCTTGCCGAAGCGAAAGGTTACCAAGCGTAAGTGCGAAAACATTAAAAAGACCGGATATGTTCCGGTCTTTTTTGTGTCTGTCATTTTGATTTCTTCACTCGAGATACCGAGCAAATTTTAGCCAGGTTCAACATAAAAACAATATGTCAGAAAATATTCAGGCCGTCTGAAAAACCAATCATTCAGGTTTTCAGACGGCCTCTTCTACTTTTCTTTTCAATTAAAACGTGTGTTTAACCGTCGCAGTCACACTACGCGGCGTACCGTAAACGTGAATATCCGGCATGGTGCGGTAGCGTTTGTTGAACACGTTTTCAAAGTCCAAACCGATGCGGGTGGATTTGCCGATTTTGTAATGCGCGGTCAAATCCAGCGTGGCGTATGGGCGTTGGGTCAACGCGGCCGCGGCGGCTGGATTGATGTCTGCCGGGTATTCGTCCAGTGTGTGGCTGCGGCTTTGCCAGTTGACGTTGGCACCCAGATTCAAACGGTCGGTTACGTCATACGCGGTAAAGAGTTTGAACAAGTGAACCGGATAAGACGGATGCAGTTGAACCCCTTCGCTGTCTTTGATTTGGAACGTGCATAAGACGCATTCAGCAGCCATTTGTCACTCAGGCGGCCGCCTACAGAGAGCTCCACGCCTTTTGTCGTGGTGTTGTCGGCTGCGCGGTAGTATTCCTCGCCATTCGCAAATTTGCCTGCGACAACGCCCAAATGGTCGCGTTTGTTCATAAAGACGGAGGCGGAAGCATTCAGACGGCCTTCAAACCATGAGGCTTTCAAACCGGTCTCGTAGGTTTTGCCGCGCTGCGGTTTGAGCGCTGCGCCGTCTTTGGTCAGGTAACGCACTTGCGGACGGAAAATGGTGGTGTAAGACGCATAGGCGGTCAGATTGTCTCCTATGTCGTAGGTTACGCCCAAATAAGGAATGAAAACGTTTTGTTTGTGGCTGCTGTGTGCGAATTTGTTACGGCTGGTGCTGTAACGGTAACGCCAATCCACAAAACGGCCGCCGCCGATAAAGGCGAGCTTGTCGGTCAGTTTGAAACGGGTCGAGCCGTAAACCGACAGGTTTTTCATGCGTGAAAAACCATCGCGCAGATACGGCATATCGGGTTTAGCGATGTTGCCGTTAAAGAGGCGCAAGTCAGGAATCATCGATTCGCCTTCTTCATAGAAAGACAGGTTTTCTTTGTTGTCCTGATAGCTGATGCCGACATTGAACTCGTGCGAGCGGCCCAGCGCTGGATAATTGCCGTCCAAGGCCAGCGCAAAATTCTGATCGCGGTATTTGCTGCGGTCGCGGTCTGAAGTGAAAAGTGCAGAGTAATCGGGATTGATTTCAAATGTACCGGCAATGCCTGAAACGATGTCGTTTTTACCCGAAACATGGCTGTAATCGCCTGTCAGTTTCCAGCCGTTGTCAAACTCATGGCTGAGGGAAGTAAATACTTCGGCACTGGTGTCTTTGCCGTATGCCCAGCGTGCGGAAGAATTGCTGCGTGGCGAAGATTCAAACGGTTTGAATCCGTCTTTGCGATTACCTGCTGCTGTCAGATAGCTGAAACGCGAGCTGCCGGTATTGCGGAAACGGTGTATTTCCGTACCGAGGCGCCATTGGGTTTGCGGCGTGAGATCGTAAGACAAAATGCCATAGAAAGTGTGATTGTGGCGCGATGTGTTCGGCAGGTAATCACCGCCGTGGTCGCTGACCAAAATGGCGCGGCCGCGCAAGGTATTGTCGGCATTCAGAGGGTGATTGGCATCAAGGACGAAGCGGTAGTGTTTCCAAGACCCCACACCGGCTTCCACGCTGACGGCTGGTTTGGCAGTCGGTTTTTTGCGTTCCAAAGCAACCGTACCGCCCGGCTCGCCCATACCGCCGTTGGACAAGCCGCTTGCGCCGCGCACAACGACGACTTGTTCGTACAATGCGCTGTCCAGATTGTTGGTGCCTCGGCGGATGGCTTTACCGTCGTAAAGGAACTTGGGCGCTCCATCCACGGAAATGCTGTCAATCGCCTGACTGCGCGAAATAAACTCGCTGTGGCCGGAAACGTTGTTGCCCATTTTGCTGTGGAACACGCCCGGCGTTTGTTTCAACACGTCCTGCAGGCTGTCCAAGCCTTGGTCTTCGATTTGTTTTGCCGTTACGACAGACAGGGACTGTGGCGTTTCACGCTGGGTCAGGCGGATGCCTGTCGCAGCGGAAGATGCGGGAATGGTGTAGTTGGAAGTAGTCTGTTTTCCGACACCTTGGACGGTAACTGTCGGCAAATCGACATGTTCTTGCGGCTGGCTATTTTCTACTTCGGTTGCGAAAGAATACGCCGAACACAAAGCCAGACTAACGGCAAAGCTTAATTTGCCATAGGGAAATACAGGTAGTGACATAGCTTCTCCAGTTAGCTGATGTTTTAATTTGGTGGCAGATTCTATCAAAAAGATGTAGTTCGATGAAACTATGTTCCAATCCCTATTTTCTAAGTAGTTTGTTTAATTAGAAATATTTATTTGTTTACTAGTTATAAATAACTAAAAAGGTCGTCTAAAAACTGAATCATCAGGTTTTCAGACGGCCTCAATCTTTTTATCACAAAAAATCAGTCTGCCAATTTTCGTGCCAACTCTGCCAAACGTTTACCTTGTGCGAAGGCAATGTCGTTTTCTTCGGCGGTCAATGCCGGCTTGCTGTCGTGGCCGGAAACATGGCTTGCGCCGTAAGGCGTGCCGCCGCTTTGGGTATTGCTGAGCGCGGACTCGGTATAGGGAATGCCGCTGATGACCATGCCGTGGTGCAACAGGGGCAGCATCATGGTCAGCAGGGTAGTTTCTTGGCCGCCGTGCAGCGAAGATGTGCTGGTGAATACGGTGGCAGGTTTGCCGACGAGTTCTGCGCCGAGCCAAAGGGGAATGGTGCCGTCGATAAAGTATTTCATCGCGGCGGCCATATTGCCGAAACGTGTCGGGCTGCCGAGCGCGAGGCCGGCGCAATTTTTGAGGTCGTCGGCAGTCGCGTAGGGCGCGCCTTCGTCGGGAACGGCTTTTTCAACGGCTTCGCAAACGGTGGAAACTTTGGGCACGGTACGCAATACGGCTTCGCAACCGTCCACGCTTTCGATACCGCGTGCGATTTGGCGGGCAAGGTTGCGCGTACTGCCGTTTTGGGAATAAAAGAGGACGAGGATTTTCAGGGGATTTGGGTTCATTTGGGGTTTCCGTTACAATGCTGTCAGGTTTCAGACGGCCTTTTGAATACTCGGGCCGTCTGAAAAGAAAATTTTCTATTCAAAAGTGGGAAAAGGTTATGCCGTTTTCGCAATGGTGGCAAGGTTTTTTAAAGAGTAAAGGCGTGGCGTTCGCTTGGTTTGTCGTGCGCCGTTTTGATGAAGAGCGCGTGCCGCAGGTGGCGGCAAGCATGACGTTTACGACGCTTTTGGCTTTGGTGCCCGTGTTGACGGTGATGGTCGTCATCGCTTCGGCCTTCCCCGTTTTCGACCAATGGTCAGGGGAATTTGTCTCTTTTATCAACCGCACCATTGTGCCGCAGGGCGCGGATATGGTGTTTGACTACATCAATGCGTTCCGCGATAAGGCCACCAAGCTGACGGCGATCGGCAGTGTGATGTTGGTCGTAACCTCGCTGATGCTGATTCGGACGATAGACAATGCGTTCAACCGGATTTGGCGCGTCAATTCGCAACGGCCCTGGATGATGCAGTTTTTGGTGTATTGGGCGTTGCTGACGTTTGGGCCTTTGTCTTTGGGCGTGGGCTTGTCGGTCGTGATCGGCCAGGTGCAATTGGTGGGCGGCTCGGAATGGCTGAGGGTTATTACTGCGGTTTCATTTATTACGATGCTGCTGTGGGGCTTGTACCGCTTTGTGCCCAACCGTTTCGTACCGGCCAGCCATGCTTTGGTCGGCGCGGTCGTAACGGCGTTTTGCTTGGAAACGGCACGCTTTTTGTTCGCTTGGTACATGGGCAACTTTGACGGCTACAAATCGATTTACGGTGCATTTGCCGCAGTACCGTTTTTCCTGTTGTGGCTCAACCTGTTATGGACGCTGGTATTGGGCGGCGCGGTTTTGACCTCGTCCCTGTCCTACTGGCGCGGCGAAGCGTTCCGCCGCAGTTTGGATGCGCGCGGCCGCTTTGACGATGTATTGAAAATCCTGCTGCTGCTCGATTCTGCCCAACAAAACGGCAAGGCATTGCCGGTGCAGGAGTTCAGACGGCATATCAATATGGGCTTTGACGAATTGGGCGAGCTTTTGGAAAAACTGGCGCGACACGGCTATGTCTATTCCGGCCGCCAAGGCTGGGTCTTGAAAACGGGGGCAGAGTCCATCGACTTGGCGGAGCTGTTCAAACTCTTCGTCTACCGTCCGCAAACGCTCAACAAAGACAAAGTCAATCAAACGGTTGACCACATCATGCAGCCCTGCTTGGAAACCTTGAACATGACGCTTGCCGAGTTCGGCGCCCATACGAAAAAGCAATCCTCTTAAACCTGACGCCGTCTGAAAGCAAAAATATCAAGTTTCAGACGGCCTTTGCTATAATCGGCACACTACTGAATACAATATTCAACCTACAAGGAAAAATAGATGAAAACACCAGCCCTACTCTCTCTGCTCGGTTTGATTCCATCTGCCGCCTTTGCCGCACACGGCGTAGGCCTTGGCCAACCGCCCAAATATCCGGCCAACTTCACCGCTTTCGAATACGTCAACCCCAACGCCCCCAAAGGTGGCACATTTACCACGCCTTTCCTCGGTGCTTTTGACACGCTCAACCCCTTTACCCTCAAAGGCAACCACGAATACGGCATCAGTATGCTGACGCTCGACACCCTGACCGAGCAAAGCATGGACGAACCTTACGCCGTTTACGGCCTGATTGCCGAAGACATCGCCCTGGCGCCGGACGGCCTTTCCGTTACCTTCAAAATCAACCCAAAAGCCAAATTCCACAACGGCGACCCCGTTTTGGCCAAAGACGTTGCCGCTTCATTTAACATCCTGACCAAAGACAAAGCCGCCGCCCCCATGTACCACTTCTACTGGAGCGACGTGGCCAAAGTAGAAACGCCCAACGACCGCACCGTCGTGTTCCGCTTCAAGCAGCGCAACTCAGAATTGCACATGATTCTCGGCAGCCTGCCCGTCTTCTCGCATAAAAGCTATCCCAAAGGCCTGGCCGCCGCGCCCAACAGCCTGCCGATCGGCTCCGGCCCCTACCGTTTTGCCAAAGCCGAAAACGGCCGCATCAGCGAGTTTGTCCGCGACAAAAACTACTGGGCGCAAAACCTGCCCGTACGCAAAGGCCGCTACAACTACGACCACATCCGCATCAAATATGTCAAAGACGAAGTTGTTCGCATCGAAGGGTTAAAAGGCGGCCAATATGACTTCGTACAAGAAAACGTCGCCCGCAACTGGGCGCGCGCCTACTCCGACGAAGTCCTCAAAAAACGCAACCTGTCCAAACACGAATGGCTGCAAAACAGCACCGCCGGCATGCAAGGCTTCGTCATCAATATGCGCCACAAGCCCTTGGACAATATTTACGTCCGCCGCGCCTTGATTGAAAGCTTCGACTACGAAAGCGTCAACAGCCGCATCTTCTACGGCGCATACCGCCGCACCGACAGCTTCTTCACCAACAGCACCATGGCCGCAACCGGCAAACCCGACCGTGCAGAAACCGCATTGCTCAAATCATTGGGCACCAAGCTGCCCGAGGGCGTATTGGATCAAGACGTCCCTATGCCGCCGGTTACCGACCCCAAACTGGGCGTGCGCCCGAACCTGCTCAAAGCACGCGCCCTGCTTGAAAAAGGCGGCTATCAATACAAAAACGGCAAAGCAGTGGACAAACAAGGCAAACCGCTGACCTTTGAATTCCTCGCCCCCAGCAAAAACTACGAACGCATTACCGCCAAATGGCAGCGCGACCTCGCCAAAATCGGCATTACCATGAACGTGCGCACCGCCGATTCCGCCGTGTACCAAAAACGCATGAACGACTTCGATTTTGACGTAACCACCGGCTACTACGGCAACAGCGAAAGCCCCGGCAACGAGCAATACGACTACTTCAGCTGCGCCGCCGCCAAAACCGAAGGCAGCCGCAACCTGTCTGGCGTCTGTCATCCCGCGGTCGAAAAACTGCTGACCCATTTCAACAGCTTTACCAACCGCCAAGAGCTGCAAACCACCTCGCGCGCGCTCGACCGACTGATCCGCCACCAATACACCATCGTTCCAAACTGGTTCGCCGACCGCTACCGCGTCGTGTACCGTAACGATGTGGGCATTCCGTCCAAGCTGCCGAAATACTACGATCCCATTACCTTCGCCATGACCGCAGGCTGGAAGAAAAAGTAGTCGCATTTCGACAACACGCCCAAGCGTCTGACAAGTCCTTGACGTGTAGCCTTTGGTATAGAACCCCATTATTCGTTTAAAACCAATTAATTCATCCAAACCAAATAACCGCAAAAGAAAAAACAACTTAAAGCCAAATCAAAGGCCGTCTGAAAAATCCGTCAGCAAAAATCATCTGCAACGGAACATTTCAGACGGCCTTTTCGTCTCTTTTCAATCCAGTTTTGCAACCGAAACAAAATATCAAAAATTAACAAAAAAATTGCAACACAATACTCTCAAAATTTACAAAACCGTGTACACTTCCAACTTAAGATTTTGAATTATAAGAATAATCGTAATAAGAACTACAATCATCCCAATTTAACCAACATCAAGCGTTCATATAACAAAAGGAACAAAAACATGGAAATCAAACGTCTGTCTACCATTCTCAAACTGATTGCCAACCCCGAACGCATGGCCATCCTTTTCCTGCTGCTGGACGGCGACCGCAGCATTACCGAACTGGCACAGGCGCTCGATTCCTCCCCGACCGGCATCGCCAACCACCTCGCACGCCTGCGCACCGAAGGCATCATCGATTTCACGCGTTACCACCGCATCATCGATTTCACGCGTTACCACCGCATCATCGAATACCGCCTCATCTCCGAAGAAGCCGCCACCATCCTCAATACCTTGCGCACACTCAAAGACCTAGCCGAATAAACAAATTATTCCACATCACAACAACAAGGCCGTCTGAAACATCAGCTTTCAGACGGCCTGCCCCTTTCAGCCCATGTCGAAAAATAAACCAATCCGCTATACAATACCGCCCATGCCCACAGGCACAATCCGCCGCCTTCCCACCCAACAGCACACACGGAAACATCATGAAAATCGCCACTTGGAACGTCAATTCCCTCAACGTCCGCCTGCCCCAAGTACAAAACTGGCTGGCCGACCACCAAGCCGACATCCTCGCCTTACAAGAACTCAAACTCGACCAAGACAAATTCCCGGCCGCCGCCCTGCAAATGATGGGCTGGCACTGCGTCTGGAGCGGCCAAAAAACCTATAACGGCGTCGCCATCATCAGCCGCCACGAACCGCAAGACGTACATTGCGGCCTGCCAGCCCTCCCCGACGACCCGCAACGCCGCGTCATCGCCGCCACCATCAACGGCGTGCGCGTCATCAACGTCTATTGCGTCAACGGCGAAGCACTGGACAGCCCAAAATTCCAATACAAAGAACAATGGTTTGCCGCATTGACCGAGTTCGTCCGCGCCGAAATGGCCGCCCACCCCAAACTCGTCCTGCTCGGCGACTTCAACATCGCTCCGGCCGATACCGACTGCTACGACCCCGAAAAATGGCACGAAAAAATCCATTGCTCCTCCATCGAAAGACAATGGTTTAAAAACCTGCTCGACCTCGGCCTGACCGACAGCCTGCGCAAAATCCACCCCGAAGGCGCGTTCTACACATGGTTCGACTACCGCGGCGCCATGTTCCAACGCAAACTCGGCCTGCGCATCGACCACATCCTCACCAGCCCCGAACTCGCCGCCACCCTTACCGACGTCACCGTCGACCTAGAAACCCGCGCCCAAGAACGCCCCAGCGACCATGCGCCGGTGATTGCAGAGTTTGACTGCTAGGTTTTGAGTGAATAAACAATAAGGCCGTCTGAAAAAAATAGATTTCAGACGGCCTTTGCGCTAAGAGGTTTTCAGATGATGTTTGAGGTCGTCTGAAAGTTTGAACCAATGGTTTGAACGGCAAAAAACGCGTGCGTGCGTACCGCACACACCCTACACCTCGATTTTAAAGTTTGTGCCGCCCGCAGGTAGGGGGTGTGGCGCAGCCACGCACGCGGTTGGTAGGGATACAGGCTACGGCTTACTTGGCATAGCAACTGTATTTTTGCCCGACGGGGTAAAAAATACAGTTGCTACGCTTGCTAGTATAGCGTGAGTCATTGGCGGCAAATTTTATGGTTTATAGTTTAGTCCAAATCCATTTATCAACCATTCATCCCACACTTTTTCTACTTCTTTCTTTACATTATCATCCAATCCATCTAAAACATGATTTTTTAAATTACTTAAACGAGTTATTTTTTCTTCATCAGAATTAGGAGGGGAAAATTCCCATATAGCCTCTTTAATTAAAGATAAAATTTCTTTTGAATACTGTTCGGCAAAACTATTTGTATCAAAAGTTACCCTCATTTTTTTATCATCTTCTAACACAAAAGGGAAACACCTAAAAATTAATTTTTTTAGAGCTTTATCTTTAGTTACTACCATTAACTCACCCATGGGGTGATAATCATTTTGCAGTAATTTAGGAACAGATAACCAAAATGATAAATCACCTGCTCTATTACGAAAATACTTTTCTTCTAATCCAATTTCTCCTTTTTGAGCAGTATGAGTGTTAATAAAGCTAGATAAATAGGAATAGGCAGGTCTATCATCATTGATCATTTTTAATATTTTTATTTTTATTTAAAAATTCAGCTAAGCAACACAACATAATAATGCTTGAAAAACAGGGTACATTTTTATTTTTTAATTCTTTTAATAACTCAAAGGGTTTATTTTCTCCTTTTTTTGCGAAAGTAATCCTAAATAATAATATTATATACAAATAAGACATTATCCAATCTGTTTTTATTCTGCTTTTTCATTCTGAATTAATAACCTTTCAATATTTGAAGAAAAAAATCATCTCCAAAGGGAATCCCAAGGTTTACAAAAAGGCTCTATGAAATTATCTGTTCGTTGGATGATATCAGTAGAGTAATTGCTATTTGATAAATACTGCTCTACAAATGCTAGATAAAGTGATGGAACAATACACAATTGATCAGATTTTTGATAATAGTATTTTTATTAGAATTCTCATTTTTCTTTAATATCATTTAACCATTCTTTAGCATTAACAAGAGCATTATTATCAAGGATGAGCTCCAACATTGAACTTTTTTTCGCTCTCTGTTGCAGAATGGATAAATAAAAACAATTTCAGAGCTTAATTCAATGCATCTTTTTTTCATAAGGTACATAAGTCATAACGTGATCTTTTTTTAAATGAGTTAAAAAAATTCTCAAATTTTTTTAAGTATAGTCCATACAAAAGAATCGATACATGGGTAGAATGGCTTCAAATCATCTATTCCTAATATGTTTTTGAAATGGTGAGTGAAGCCTGCCCTAAAACTATATCTATTATTATGAATGTTAGCTATAAAAAAATAAAAAAATTTGAATTATTACTCAGCCCCCAAAAAAAGCAGATTCTCTTTAATGGTGCGTATTCTATCACGAATTACAGCCGCCTCTTCAAACTGCAAATCCCTAGCCGCCTGTTGCATGGCCTTTTCCAGTTTGGCGATTTCTTTAATTGCGTCTTCCTCGTTGTGAATTTCGCCGACTTTGACCTTGTTTTTGCCTTTCAGACGACCTTTGCCGCTGTCTTCTTCGTGGTACACGCCGTCGATGATGTCTTTGACCTGTTTCTTAATCTGCTGCGGCACGATGCCGTGTTCTTCGTTGAATTTAATCTGTTTTTTTCGCGGCGGCGTTCGGTTTCGTCGATGGCGGCTTTCATGGAGTCGGTGATTTTGTCGGCGTACAGGATGGCGACGCCGTTCACGTTGCGCGCGGCGCGGCCTATGGTTTGAATCAGGCTGCGGTGGGAGCGCAGGAAGCCTTCTTTGTCGGCGTCGAGGATGGCGACGAGGGAGACTTCGGGGATGTCGAGGCCTTCGCGCAAGAGGTTGATACCGACCAGTACGTCAAATAGGCCGAGCCGCAAATCTCTAATGATTTCAACGCGCTCGACGGTGTCGATGTCGCTGTGCAGGTAGCGTACTTTGATGCCGAGTTCGCTGTAATAGTCGGTGAGTTGCTCTGCCATGCGTTTGGTGAGGGTGGTAACGAGTACGCGCTCTCCTTTTTTTGGATGCGGTCGTTGATTTCGCTCATTAAGTCATCGACTTGGGTGGCGACGGGGCGGATGATGATTTGGGGGTCGACCAGCCCTGTGGGGCGGACGACTTGTTCGACCACTTGTCCGGCGTGTTCTTCTTCGTATTTGGCGGGGGTGGCGGAAACGAAGATGGTTTGCGGCATGACTTTTTTTCAAATTCGTGGAATTTGAGCGGTCGGTTGTCGCGGGCGGAAGGCAGGCGGAAGCCGTAATCTACGAGGTTTTGCTTGCGCGATGCGTCGCCTTTGTACATGCCGCCAATTTGAGTAACGGTAACGTGGCTCTCGTCGATGAACATGATGGCGTTGTCGGGCAGGGTAGTCCATCAGCGTGGGCGGCGGTTCGCCTTCTTTTTTTGCCGGAGAAGTGGCGAGAGTAGTTTTCGATGCCTTTGCAGAAGCCCATTTCGTAGAGCATTTCGAGGTCGAAGCGGGTGCGCTGTTCGATGCGTTGTTGCTCGACGGGGCGTTGTTCGCGGGCGAAAAATTCGATGCGTTCGCGTAGCTCTTCTTTGATGGACGCGCAGGCGCGCAATACGGTTTCACGCGGAGTAACGTAGTGGCTGGACGGGAAGACGGTGTAGCGGCCGACGCGTTGGATAAAGGCTGCCTGAAAGCGGGTCGAACATATCGAGGCGGTCGATTTCGTCGTCAAACAAGCTGATGCGCAGGGCGTTTTCGGAGCTTTCAGCGGGGTACACGTCAATCACGTCGCCGCGCACACGGAAGCTGCCGCGTTTGAAGTCCAAATCGCCGCGTTCGTACTGCATAGAAACAAGCGTGGCGATGATGTCGCGCTGCTCGATGGTGTCGCCTTCTTTGACGGACAACACCATTTGTTGATACTCGGTCGGGTCGCCGATACCGTAAATGGCGGACACGGTGGCGACGATAATCACGTCGTCGCGCGTCATCAGGTTTTTGGTGGCGGAAAGGCGCATTTGCTCGATGTGTTCGTTGATCGCACTGTCTTTTTCGATGAACAAATCGCGGCTGGGCACATAGGCTTCGGGTTGGTAATAGTCGTAGTAGGAAACGAAATATTCCACCGCGTTTTCGGGGAAACTCGCGCATTTCGGCGTAGAGCTGGGCGGCAAGGGTTTTGTTGTGCGCCATGATGATGGCGGGGCGGCCGCTTTGGGCGATGACATTTGCCATGGTGTAGGTTTTGCCCGAACCGGTTACGCCGAGCAGGGTTTGATAAGCAAGGCCGTCTGAAAGCCCTTCGAGCAAGCCGGCAATGGCAGTGGGCTGGTCGCCGGCGGGAGGAAATGGCTGATGGAGTTTAAACGGAGAATTGGGATATTGGATGACTTCCATAAGACGGCCTGTTTTATGTTCAGGTAAAGAGAGGATTATAACAAAGGGCCGTCTGAAAATTGATAGTGTGCCAATCTGACAAGACTAAATATTTCAAACTGAGGTTGGTTGTGTTAGCAGGAACAATTAAACTACCCTCTCCCCAAAGGACGTGCCTGTGCACGTCCTTTTCCTTTATCCGCTTCCTGATTTCTACCCCGTAAAAGGCCGACACTCCGCATCATTGCCCCTAAATATCTCCTCGCCGTCCGTACAACTGCCCTTCCCCTTCATCTTCCCGCACACCACCGCCGTCAGCGACTCGTTCAAGCGCAGCACCCTCGGCTCCGCCTCCCTGTCCAGCGCTACCGCCTTCAAGGTAAACTTACCCTCCAGGATACCTTTAGCCTGACCGCTCATCCTGATACAGAAACCGCCCGCCTCCTTCACCGGCAATTCCGGCCACTTCGTCGACGTCAGCTTAAAGCTGCCCTTTTTCGCATAGAACTGCTCCATAAAGCGCGCATTTTCCAGCAACGCGGCATGCGCCGCACGCAGGTTGGCCGAACGGACCGATTCCCGATAGGCTGTAAAGGCTGCCGTTGCCAAGATCGAAACCAGCAGCATCACCACCAACAGCTGTACCAAAGAATACCCCCTCTGCACAGTTGCCCCATTCCGTTTTTCCGTCAAATGCTTTTTAAGTACATATCCTTATTCCCTTTATCTTTTATATCCCTATCCAACAAGAGGCTATCCGTTTATCCCTTTACCCAATGTAAAGCCCCCACTGGTTCAAGCTTTATTCCCCCCCCAAACAAAGCCGCCCCGGGCCCAACCGGCAAACGGTTCGGCCGCAGGGCGGCATATAGGCAGAGTCCGGCTTATTTTTTCACGGCAGGCTGCGCGGCCTTAGGCGCGGCAGAAGAAACCGTCGCCTCCGCCTTCAACTTGTTCAGCACCGCATCACCGATGCCCTTCACGTTTTTCAGCTCCTCCACCGATTTGAACGCACCGTTCTTTTGACGGTATTCCACAATCGCCTTCGCCTTAGCCGGGCCGATACCTGGTAATGCCTCCAGTTCCGCAGAAGAGGCGGTATTGACGTTCACGGCAGCCAAAGAGAACGCCGTACACACGGCGGCAAATACACCAAATAAAAATTTCTTCATCAGGGTTTTCCTATAACGTGTCAGATTGAATCAACCGGGCCGTCTGCAGGACGGTTTTCCCCACCCCGCCGACACTGTCGCATCGACAGTAGAACACGGCCCATTCCATATAAATGCATACGACATATTAACGCAAATACCGTTTGATTTCAAACATTCCAAACGGTTAACCGTAACTTTCGGTATTTTTGTGCAAGAATAACAACAGGATAAATATTTCCGATTCCAATACCAAGATGTACAAATACTCCATAAACACCGGTACATCACTATCCCAATGTTTGACCCCAACACCTGTTATCCCAATTCTGCCACCAAACCGACAGAAACGACAGGCATGTAAAAAGCCCCCGACATCAGTCGGGGGCTTCGGAATGGGTGTTTGGCGGTGACCTACTTTCACATGGAAGAACCACACTATCATCGGCGCTGAGTCGTTTCACGGTCCTGTTCGGGATGGGAAGGCGTGGGACCAACTCGCTATGGCCGCCAAACTTAAACTGTTACAAATCGGTAAAGCCTTAATCGGTATAAATGGTGATGACTGAATCAGTCAGTAAGCTTTTATTATTTGAAGTTCTTCAAATGATAGAGTCAAGCCTCACGAGCAATTAGTATGGGTTAGCTTCACGCGTTACCGCGCTTCCACACCCCACCTATCAACGTCCTGGTCTCGAACGACTCTTTAGTGTGGTTAAACCACAAGGGAAGTCTCATCTTCAGGCGAGTTTCGCGCTTAGATGCTTTCAGCGCTTATCTCTTCCGAACTTAGCTACCCGGCTATGCAACTGGCGTTACAACCGGTACACCAGAGGTTCGTCCACTCCGGTCCTCTCGTACTAGGAGCAGCCCCCGTCAAACTTCCAACGCCCACTGCAGATAGGGACCAAACTGTCTCACGACGTTTTAAACCCAGCTCACGTACCACTTTAAATGGCGAACAGCCATACCCTTGGGACCGACTACAGCCCCAGGATGTGATGAGCCGACATCGAGGTGCCAAACTCCGCCGTCGATATGAACTCTTGGGCGGAATCAGCCTGTTATCCCCGGAGTACCTTTTATCCGTTGAGCGATGGCCCTTCCATACAGAACCACCGGATCACTATGTCCTGCTTTCGCACCTGCTCGACTTGTCGGTCTCGCAGTTAAGCTACCTTTTGCCATTGCACTATCAGTCCGATTTCCGACCGGACCTAGGTAACCTTCGAACTCCTCCGTTACTCTTTGGGAGGAGACCGCCCCAGTCAAACTGCCTACCATGCACGGTCCCCGACCCGGATTACGGGTCTGGGTTAGAACCTCAAAGACACCAGGGTGGTATTTCAAGGACGGCTCCACAGAGACTGGCGTCTCTGCTTCAAAGCCTCCCACCTATCCTACACAAGTGACTTCAAAGTCCAATGCAAAGCTACAGTAAAGGTTCACGGGGTCTTTCCGTCTAGCAGCGGGTAGATTGCATCTTCACAACCACTTCAACTTCGCTGAGTCTCGGGAGGAGACAGTGTGGCCATCGTTACGCCATTCGTGCGGGTCGGAACTTACCCGACAAGGAATTTCGCTACCTTAGGACCGTTATAGTTACGGCCGCCGTTTACTGGGGCTTCGATCCGATGCTTGCACATCTTCAATTAACCTTCCAGCACCGGGCAGGCGTCACACCCTATACGTCCACTTTCGTGTTAGCAGAGTGCTGTGTTTTTAATAAACAGTCGCAGCCACCTATTCTCTGCGACCCTCCAGGGCTTACGGAGCAAGTCCTTAACCTTAGAGGGCATACCTTCTCCCGAAGTTACGGTATCAATTTGCCGAGTTCCTTCTCCCGAGTTCTCTCAAGCGCCTTAGAATTCTCATCCTGCCCACCTGTGTCGGTTTGCGGTACGGTTCGATTCAAACTGAAGCTTAGTGGCTTTTCCTGGAAGCGTGGTATCGGTTACTTCATGTCCGTAGACACTCGTCATCACTTCTCGGTGTTAAGAAGACCCGGATTTGCCTAAGTCTTCCACCTACCGGCTTAAACAAGCTATTCCAACAGCTTGCTAACCTAACCTTCTCCGTCCCCACATCGCATTTTGAATCAAGTACAGGAATATTAACCTGTTTCCCATCGACTACGCATTTCTGCCTCGCCTTAGGGGCCGACTCACCCCTACGCCGATGAACGTTGCGTAGGAAACCTTGAGCTTTCGGCGAGCGGGCTTTTCACCCGCTTTATCGCTACTCATGTCAACATTCGCACTTCTGATACCTCCAGCACACTTTACAATGCACCTTCATCGGCCTACAGAACGCTCCCCTACCATGCCAGTAAACTGGCATCCGCAGCTTCGGTTATAGATTTGAGCCCCGTTACATCTTCCGCGCAGGACGACTCGACCAGTGAGCTATTACGCTTTCTTTAAATGATGGCTGCTTCTAAGCCAACATCCTGGCTGTCTGGGCCTTCCCACTTCGTTTACCACTTAATCTATCATTTGGGACCTTAGCTGGCGGTCTGGGTTGTTTCCCTCTTGACAACGGACGTTAGCACCCGCTGTCTGTCTCCCGAGGAACCACTTGATGGTATTCTTAGTTTGCCATGGGTTGGTAAGTTGCAATAACCCCCTAGCCATAACAGTGCTTTACCCCCATCAGTGTCTTGCTCGAGGCACTACCTAAATAGTTTTCGGGGAGAACCAGCTATCTCCGAGTTTGTTTAGCCTTTCACCCCTATCCACAGCTCATCCCCGCATTTTTGCAACATGCGTGGGTTCGGTCCTCAGTACCTGTTACGGCACCTTCAACCTGGCCATGGATGAATCACTCGGTTTCGGGTCTACACCCAGCAACTATTCGCCCTATTAAGACTCGGTTTCCCTACGCCTCCCCTATTCGGTTAAGCTCGCTACTGAATGTAAGTCGTTGACCCATTATACAAAAGGTACGCAGTCACACCACAAGGGTGCTCCCACTGTTTGTATGCATCAGGTTTCAGGTTCTATTTCACTCCCCTCCCGGGGTTCTTTTTCGCCTTTCCCTCACGGTACTGGTTCACTATCGGTCGATGATGAGTATTTAGCCTTGGAGGATGGTCCCCCCATATTCAGACAGGATTTCACGTGTCCCGCCCTACTTTTCGTACGCTTAGTACCACTGTTGAGATTTCGAATACGGGACTATCACCCACTATGGTCAAGCTTCCCAGCTTGTTCTTCTATCTCGACAGTTATCACGTACAGGCTCCTCCGCGTTCGCTCGCCACTACTTGCGGAATCTCGGTTGATTTCTTTTCCTCCGGGTACTTAGATGGTTCAGTTCTCCGGGTTCACTTCGCTTATCCTATGTATTCAGATAAGGATACCTCCTAAGAGGTGGGTTTCCCCATTCGGACACCGCGGGATCATAGCTTTATTGCCAGCTCCCCCGCGCTTTTTCGCGAGGCTTATACGTCCTTCGTCGCCTATCATCGCCAAGGCATCCACCTGATGCACTTATTCACTTGACTCTATCATTTCAAGAACCTCTCTGACTTCGTTTACCTACCCGTTGACTAGGGAAGTAAACTTGAAATTCCTACTTTGATAAAGCTTACTGCTTGTTGTGTCTTAACCCTGCCTTTTGTGTTTCAGGATTAAGTCGATACAATCATCACCCAAATACTGTGTTTGTTTTCTTTTCTCTTGCGAGAGATTCTTTATCCTTTGCAAAGAATAAAAAATCAAAACAAACGCATTGTCTTTGTTTGTTGATTTCGGCTTTCCAATTTGTTAAAGATCGATGCGTCGATATTTCACTTCGCAAATCAAAATAAGCTGCTAAGTATAGCAGGCTTCCTTTGATTTGTAAAGTGCTAGTGGAGGCAAACGGGATCGAACCGATGACCCCCTGCTTGCAAAGCAGGTGCTCTACCAACTGAGCTATGCCCCCCGTTCTTGGTGGGTCTGGGAGGACTTGAACCTCCGACCCCACGCTTATCAAGCGTGTGCTCTAACCAGCTGAGCTACAAACCCGGATTCTCTTCTTAAGCGAATCTTGTCTTCACTCAAGCTTTTTCTCTTCCGCATCTTTTTACAGTTTACCGATAAGTGTGAATGCATCAGACCTCTTCTTTCTCTAGAAAGAGGTGATCCAGCCACAGGTTCCCCTACGGCTACCTTGTTACGACTTCACCCCAGTCATGAAGCATACCGTGGTAAGCGGGCTCCTTGCGGTTACCCTACCTACTTCTGGTATCCCCCACTCCCATGGTGTGACGGGCGGTGTGTACAAGACCCGGGAACGTATTCACCGCAGTATGCTGACCTGCGATTACTAGCGATTCCGACTTCATGCACTCGAGTTGCAGAGTGCAATCCGGACTACGATCGGTTTTTGTGAGATTGGCTCCGCCTCGCGGCTCAGCTACCCTCTGTACCGACCATTGTATGACGTGTGAAGCCCTGGTCATAAGGGCCATGAGGACTTGACGTCATCCCCACCTTCCTCCGGCTTGTCACCGGCAGTCTCATTAGAGTGCCCAACTTAATGATGGCAACTAATGACAAGGGTTGCGCTCGTTGCGGGACTTAACCCAACATCTCACGACACGAGCTGACGACAGCCATGCAGCACCTGTGTTACAGCTCCCGAAGGCACTCCTCCGTCTCTGGAGGATTCCGTACATGTCAAGACCAGGTAAGGTTCTTCGCGTTGCATCGAATTAATCCACATCATCCACCGCTTGTGCGGGTCCCCGTCAATTCCTTTGAGTTTTTAATCTTGCGACCGTACTCCCCAGGCGGTCAATTTCACGCGTTAGCTACGCTACTAAGCAATCAAGTTGCCCAACAGCTAATTGACATCGTTTAGGGGCGTGGACTACCAGGGTATCTAATCCTGTTTGCTACCCACGCTTTCGAGCATGAACGTCAGTGTCATCCCAGGAGGCTGCCTTCGCCATCGGTATTCCTCCACATCTCTACGCATTTCACTGCTACACGTGGAATTCTACCTCCCTCTGACACACTCTAGTCACCCAGTTCAGAACGCAGTTCCCAGGTTAAGCCAGGGATTTCACATCCTGCTTAAGTAACCGTCTGCGCTCGCTTTACGCCCAGTAATTCCGATTAACGCTCGCACCCTACGTATTACCGCGGCTGCTGGCACGTAGTTAGCCGGTGCTTATTCTTCAGGTACCGTCATCAACTGTCGGTATTAGCGACAGCCTTTTCTTCCCTGACAAAAGTCCTTTACAACCCGAAGGCCTTCTTCAGACACGCGGCATGGCTGGATCAGGCTTGCGCCCATTGTCCAAAATTCCCCACTGCTGCCTCCCGTAGGAGTCTGGGCCGTGTCTCAGTCCCAGTGTGGCGGATCATCCTCTCAGACCCGCTACTGATCGTCGCCTTGGTAGGCCTTTACCCCCACCAACTAGCTAATCAGATATCGGCCGCTCGAATAACGCAAGGCCCGAAGGTCCCCTGCTTTCCTCCTCAGAGAATATGCGGTATTAGCTAATCTTTCGATTAGTTATCCCCCATTACTCGGTACGTTCCGATATGTTACTCACCCGTTCGCCACTCGCCACCCAAGAAGCAAGCTTCTCTGTGCTGCCGTCCGACTTGCATGTGTAAAGCATGCCGCCAGCGTTCAATCTGAGCCAGGATCAAACTCTTATGTTCAATCTCTAACTTATAACTTCTGGTCTGCTTCAAAGAAACCGACAGGACAATGTCTAAAACATCATCTTGTCTGTCTTTCAAACAGTGTGAGGCCTAATGCACTCACACTTATCGGTAATCTGTTTTTTAAAGAGCGAATCGAGATTATACAGTACGATTTTCAAAAGTCAACTAAAATTATCGAAAATTTCAACCAACTGTGTTATACTGTCTACTTCGTTTTCTTCACCGCGTCAGCAGCGAAGAACCGAACTATACGCCTCCCAGCAAAACCAGTCAACACCTTTCGCAAAATTATTTTCGAAAATTTAATCACTCCCCTGTTTTAACAGGATTTTTATTTTTCTAAAAACACCTCAAATCTTCCCTATTCGCGTCCTATATTCAACCCGATTCAATACTAAGGCCGTCTGAAAGAGTATTTCAGACGGCCTTTTTGTATGGTTTCTATTTATCCAATACGGTGTAGGATAATTTCTAAGACAAATTTACTACCTATATAGGCAAAAATCAGACTGACAAATCCGACAATGGTCCAAACTGCGGCTTTTTTACCTCGCCATGCGGTCATGCTGTGTTTCAACAATAATGCGCCATAAATCAGCCACGACATAATACTGAAGATGGTTTTATGCGTGAAGGTCATGGGTTTGCCGAAAACGGCTTCTGCAAAAAACGTACCGCTGATAACGGAATAGGTCAATAAAATGAAACCTGCCCAAATACCTTGGAACATGAGTTTCTCCAAACTCAATAAAGGCGGCAAGAAGCTGACCAATGCAGAAAAACGGCGTTTGTGCAGATTGCGGTTGATTAAAAGGATTAGGATGGCAAATAAGGTAACGATGCCAAATAGTCCGTATGCAAGCAATGATGATGCGATGTGCGACAGCGGCAACAAGTCTACGATTTGGCGACCTGAAAAATCTCCCGGGAAAAAGGAAACCCAGTAATAAGGTTAATGCGGCACAGGGATACAATAAGAGTTGCACACCGCGCAGACAATAAAAAGAAGCTGCCTAAGCAGTACATCATCAGCATCAGCCAGACTATCAGGCTGAGCGAATAACCAAAACCGGTAATCAATACCCTATCCTGCAATACTGGAAACATCAATGCTGCGCCATGTACCAATAATGCGCCACTCAAAATCAGCAGCTCGGTTTTCAGCGGGTAAGATTTATTATTGTGCTTTTTATGTTGCAACCAGGAAAATGCGCCCAATCCGGCATACACCAGCATCAGGCAGATTAAGACTATCGGCATAAATATCTTTCTCAATAGATACTATGAACACTTGACGTACGGCCGGCAGGGTTTCAGACGGCCTTGGTGTGCGTGTTTGTGTTCTTGAAGCATAACTTCGGACTATCGTGTAAAATAATCCCAATTTTATTTTAACAAAGAATGCCCTGTATTGGGCAGCTATTCTCATTATCAAGGATAAGTATGTTAGACAACCTGACCAACCGCTTCAGCAAGGTACTTAAAAATATTCGCGGCCAATCAACGCTGACCGAAGACAATATTAAAGAAGCCTTGCGCGAGGTTCGTCTTGCCCTGCTGGAAGCCGACGTTGCATTGCCCGTCGTTAAAGAATTCGTCAACACTGTCAAAGAACAAGCCCTCGGTCAAGAAGTCGTCGGCAGCCTGACGCCTGACCAAGCCTTTATCGGCGTGGTCAACCAAGCCTTGATCGAATTGATGGGCAAGGAAAACAAAACGCTGGATTTATCGGTTTCACCGCCTGCCATCGTTTTGATGGCCGGTTTGCAGGGTGCCGGTAAAACAACAACCGTCGGCAAACTCGCCCGCCTGCTGAAAAACGATCAGAAGAAAAAAGTTTTGGTGGTATCTGCCGACGTTTACCGCCCTGCTGCGATTGAACAGCTGCGCCTGTTGGCAGAACAGGTTGGTGTGGACTTTTTCCCGTCCGATACCAACCAAAAACCGGTTGAGATTGCGACTGCCGCCGTTGATTACGCCAAAAAACATTTTTACGATGTATTGATGGTCGATACCGCCGGCCGTCTGGCAATCGATGAAGAGATGATGAACGAAATCAAAGCGCTTCATGCGGCGGTCAACCCGGTTGAAACTTTGTTCGTCATCGATGCCATGCTGGGTCAGGATGCAGTGAACACTGCTCAGGCATTTAATGAAGCCCTACCGCTGACCGGCGTCGTATTGACCAAGATGGACGGCGATTCGCGCGGCGGTGCGGCATTGTCCGTACGCCATGTAACCGGCAAACCGATTAAATTTACCGGTGTCGGCGAGAAAATCAACGGCCTCGAGCCTTTCCATCCCGACCGTCTTGCCAGCCGTATCCTCGGCATGGGCGACGTATTGACCCTGATTGAAGACGTTCAAAAAGGTATTGATGAAGAAGCCGCCACCAAAATGGCGAAAAAGCTGCAAAAAGGCAAAGGCTTCGACCTCAACGACTTTAAAGAACAAATCCAGCAGATGCGCAATATGGGCGGCTTGGAAAACCTGATGTCGAAAATGCCGGGCGAACTGGGTCAAATATCGAAACAAATCCCCGAAGGCACAGCCGAAAAAGCAATGGGCAAAGTAGAAGCCATCATCAACTCGATGACCCCTAAAGAACGCGCCAACCCTGCCCTACTCAAAGCCAGCCGCAAACGCCGTATTGCAATGGGTGCGGGTACGACCGTGCAGGAAGTGAACAAATTGCTCAAACAGTTTGAACAAATGCAACAAATGATGAAGATGTTCAGCGGCAACGGTTTGGGCAAACTGATGCGTTTGGCCAAAGGCATGAAGGGAATGAAAGGCATGTTCCCGGGTTTGTAAGCTAATTTGACAGAAAACGCCGTCTGAAAAGTTTCAGACGGCGTTTTTTTACTCTAGCAAGAATTACTGTTCACATAATAACTATGAAATCTATTCCTTTTAAGAATTTTCATAGCGTATCGTTGCCTCTTCCAGCATTTCCCATTGGCCACCACTACCATGGTAGGTTTCGGCACCAAGCCTGAAAACGGCATTGCAGTGCGTACATTGAAAATAATGCACCACGAAATCGTTCCAACCATATATGTCACGATTACCCTGAGAATCTGTATGGGTAATGTAACCGCTGTTAGCGATGGTTTTGGCAACATCAAGGCTGGGACCATAAACTTTGTCGTAGGCTGGAGTAATATCGATAAGCGTGCCGTCTGCTAAACGATCAGAGGCTCGCAGTAACATTTGCGATAATTCTTTCGGAACCCTGATACGAACGGTAGGTCGCAGGTCAGAACAGTAATCACACATGGCTTAGATCTTTCAGTAAAGTAAAGGAAAAAAGATAAGAGACGCGAGACCTTTACTCATTCAACCTTCAACTTATTGCGGCTTTTTCTGCTCTTCGCGTACTTTGTCCACCAACTGGTCAATTGTGGTCATGCCGGACTGCCAGTCTTTAAATTCGACTTGGTATTTGCCGCCGACGATCACGGTCGGTGTGCCGCTGATTTGGAATTTATTGGTCAATTCTTCCATTTGAGCCGCACGCGCTTGGCTTTCAGGCGCTTCAAATGCAGCCAATACTTTTTTGCCGTCAAACGCGGTTTGCTCGGACAACCATTTTTTCAGGGTATCGGTATCGGCCAAGTTGATTTTTTGGTTAACCATCGCATCGAAAATATGGCTGTTGGCTTTATCTGATTCACCGGCTATTTCCACTGCGGCCGCCAAACGTGCCAAAGGTTTCATTTCATCACCCCAAACGACATGCTCCCGGCGCATATAGGTATCGTCTTTAAACGTTTTGATGTGTTCGCTCAAAACCGGCTCCAAATGGGCGCAATGCGGGCAGAAGTAGCCGAAGAATTCCAATACTTCGATTTTGCCGGCCTGCTGTTGCGGAATCGGGTTGGACAAGACGGTGTAATTGACACCTTCGGTCAATGCGGCAGGGGCTGCCGGAGCGGATGTGTTGCTTTGGGCGCTGTCTGCCGGAACGCTGGTTTCCGCCTGTTTGCTGCAAGCGGCCAATGCCAACAGGGTTAATGAAGTCAAGGCTAAGGTTTTCAGTTTCATAGGTATCTCTTTACATTCAAATCAATGGGCGGATTTTATGGCATTTTGTTGGAGGTGTGTTCGATTTGAGTGAAAAAATGTGTTTAGTTTTATTTCAACCTTTATAAAAGGCCGTCTGAAATATGGCTTAGATCATAGCCTTATTTTCAGACGGCCTTTACCTGATTTCATCAAAAACGGTAATTTACCCGGGCGGTATAGCCGCGCGGATTACCCGGCATGGCGTCCGAACGCCAATATTTTTGATTGAGCAGATTAGCTGCGGCAAAGGTAACGTTGACGTTTTTATGGTTCCAGCCGAGCATGGCATCAACTCGGGCAAAGCCTGGAAGCGTAGTCACTTCTTTATTTCTTGAGTCGTAACCGTAGCGTTTGCCCGTACCGGTTACGCCGATTTCGCCGTAGAGGTTTTCGGTCGGCGTATAACGGAAGAACAGGTTGCCGGTAACGTTGCTGGTGTTGTCCAAATGGATGCCCACGCGGTCGGGGTTTCTTTGTCTTCAACGACTTTCGTCTGCATCACGCCCAACGAGCCGCGTAGGTAGAGTTTTTTGGGGATGATTTGTCCGATGGCGGACAGCTCCACGCCGCGCGAACGGTGTTTGCCGCCGACTGCCCAAGTGTAGGGATCATTTTGCGCGTCGGGACGGTAGCGGATATTGAAGCGTTCGATTTGGTAGGCGGACAATGTGGTGCTGAGGCGATCGTCCAACCAACTGCTTTTCACGCCGGTTTCGTATTGGCGGGTGTACTCGGGATCGGCGTTGAACACGGCGGCAGACGAAGTGTCGATGCTCAAATAGCCGCCGCGTCCGCCATAAGGTGCAAAGCCTTTGTTATATGAAGCGTAGAGTGTGTGGGCAGGCGTTACGTTCCACACTGCACCGATATTAGGCTGAATGAGTGGCCGCTGTACTGGCGGCTGCTGCCGGTGAGTTTGTTTTCGGAATTAAAGGTGTACTTGTCGTAACGACCGCCGAGGACGAATTTCAAATCGGGCGTGGCAGAGAAGATGTTTTGCACAAAGATGCCGTAGGAATCGGCCTTGTGTCGGTTTTGAGTAAGAACGGGCTGCAATCTGCCCGAAGCCGGCCAGCTTGCGCGGTCGTAGGGGTTGATGGAGGCGGTAAAGGCGCGGCTGTAACCCAAGGTCGGGTTGCGGTGTTCGCGGCTGTAATCCATGCCTACGGTCAGGTGGTTTTCAAAACGGCCGATGTGGTAGTCACCGTTGAGCGTGAAGTTGGATGACAGGGTTTTGTTGTCGGTCTGCTGCCAGGCGTAGTTACGCTTGATTAGGCTGCCGTTTTCGCTGCCTGCATAGAAATGGTCGAAATCCTGCGCCGCCGTGCGGTGGGCGAGCTGCCATTGGGCACGCCATTTGTCGTTGAAGGCGTATTCAAGATCGGAACGCCAGACTTGCAGCTTGTCTTTGACAAAATCGTTCGGGTGGGCGAAACCCATGCAGTAAGGCAGTCCGAAACGGTCGTACACGGACTTGGTCGGACTGCGGTCGGGCGTGCGCTCCACATTGTCGTAGGTGTATTGCCCCGTCCACTTCAAGCCGTTGTCGAGTTTGACGGTAATGCTGGGCGAAACCATGACGTTTTTGCTGTCTATGCCGCTGCGGAACGAATTGGCGCGCCCGACTTCGCCGGTGAGGCGGATGGCGACGTTTTTGTTCAGCACTTCGTTGATGTCCATATTCAGGCTGCGGTTTGCCCACGAGCCGTAAACCGCACCGATGTTGCGGCTTTGTTTGAAGTTGGCGTATTTGCTGACCATATTGATGACGCCGCCGCCGTTGGTGCGGCCGTAAAGGACGGAAGATGGGCCTTTCAGGATTTCCACGCGCTCGATGTTGGCGGTGCTGCGGCGGACCTGTCCGCTCTCGCGCACGCCGTCGCGGTAAATATCGGATGCGTCGGCTTGAAAACCGCGCAGGAAAATGCTTTCGCCGCGCATATCGTAGGCAGCGTCAATACCGGCGTTACCTTCGAGGATGGAACTCAAATCGTTCGTGCCGTAGTTTTTGTTTTTCTGGATGTTGAGCGTATCGACGGTTTGCGGCGTTTCTTTGATGAGCTGTCCGTTGCGGGTAACGGCGGCTTCGTCGTAGTTGATGTAGCCTTTGAGTACGCTGGTGTCGGACTGCCCAACCACGGAAACGGTGGGCAGGGTGGCGGTGTAATGTTCACCATTATCCTGCGTATCGGCGGCAGCAACAGGGAAGGAAGCGATAATCAGCGTGGGTAATAAAGCCAAATGAAATGGTATTTGCATTTATACTCAATTTAACAAAACAACCGAATTATATTGCTTCATAAAAGAAATGAGAATAGTTTCTTTTAATTATATTTAACATGATATTTGCAAACAAAGGCCGTCTGAAACACATATCGGTTTCGGACGGCCTTCGTTTATTAATATTAATAGATACTGCTACACTACTTACTCAACAGCATTTCCTGCATCAGCTTCATGCCCCATTGCCAGCCGCCGAGTGCGCCGTTTAACCGGCCGGAATGCGGCGATTGAAGCAGGCGCGCCTGCCAGCGGTCGGCCTGTTCTTGCGCCCAATCGCGTGGCGTACCGTTTGTTTCGGCGATGATCAACGCCGTACGACAAGGGCAACGGACGCGTTGGAACGTATGGATTTCGTCTTCGGGAAAAGCCTCGGGACGCGGCGAGACCAAAATAATATTGGTCAGGCGTTTTTGCGTCAGGATGTCGGCTTGGTACAGCCATGCCAAAAATGCAGACACACCAACACCATGAGCCACGACGGCAATATTTCTACTGACGATATGCTCAAAGGCCGTCTGAATGGCGTGTTGCCATTCGGAAACGGTTTGCCGACTATCGGCTTCGGCAGTTTGAACAATCGGATAGCTGACCGCCCAGCGGTCTATCCACATTTCCGCTTCATCCGCATCGCGTATCAGAAACAGTGCCATTTCTTCGAGTTCGAAGCTCTGCATTTCAGACGGCCTATTTGAGTAAGTCGTTGAGTGTAAATGCAATCAGCAATGCGGCAGGCACGCTGAGGATGGCACAAGTCGCCAGACAAAGTACGATGTTGGCAACCAGCCGCCAGCCCTTCCAAGCAAAGCATTTGGCCGCAATCAGCAGGCAAGGCAGGGAAAACAGCAGCCATACCAACGCCCACGTCGGATTGGCCTTGGTCGGCGCAACCCAGCCGGACATCCGCGCCAGCATAAATACCGCCCACACCAGCATAGGCAATACAAATGCCGCCACGACCCACGCTGCGCCTACGCCGGTTTTGCCGTTTATATTCCAATCATATTTACCAAAAACCTTATTCGGCAACATAGTCATACTCCACAACTAAAGGGGCGTGATCTGAGAATTTCGTCTTTATAAACATGTGCGGAAACGGCTTTGGCGGCCAACTCCGGTGTAACCATCTGATAATCGATACGCCACCCGACATCTTTCGCATACGCTTGTCCGCGGTTGCTCCACCAGGTATAGCCCGGCACATCGGGATAAAGTGTGCGCCACATATCCGTCCAACCGAGCTTGTGAATAACCTTGCCTATCCATTCGCGCTCTTCAGGCAAGAAGCCCGAATTTTTCTGATTACCCTTCCAGTTTTTCAAGTCGATGTTTTGGTGGGCGATGTTCCAGTCGCCGCAGACGACGATGTCGCGTCCTTCGTTTTTCATGGCTTCGAGCATGGGATAGAACGCGTCCAAAAAGCGGTATTTCACTTGTTGGCGCTCTTCCGCGCTGCTGCCGCTGGGTAGATACAGCGAAATTACCGACAACTTGCCGAAATCGCAACGGACAAAACGGCCTTCCCTGTCAAATTCTTCAATGCCCATGCCGATTTGCACATTGTCGGGTTTGCGTTTGCTGTACACCGCCACGCCGCTATAGCCGCGCTTTCGGCGCAATGCCAGTAGCCATGCATACCGTGCGGATTCTTCATATCGTCTGACAGGTCAGCCTCTTGAGCTTTCAGTTCCTGCACGCAGACAATGTCCGCGCCCGATGCGGCGATGTATTCGTAAAAACCTTTTTTATAGGCGGAGCGGATGCCGTTGACGTTGGCAGAGATGATTTTCAACATAAGATTTGAGTGATGTTTAAAAACGGATAATAGGATTGAAGTTCTCAGACGGCCTGCAAGTCATAAACAAATACTTTGGAATTGCGGCCGTTGGCATTGTATTCCTGCCGGCGTTCGGCAGGCAGGTCATCGGCCGAGGCCGTCTGAAAGCCCCGTTCGACAAACCATTCGCCCGTGTGCGTGGATAAGGCGAAAAGCGTTTTGATATTTAAGGCGCGCGCTTTTTGGAATAAATGTTCCAACAGCAATTCGCCGTAGCCGCCGTCGCGCGCTTCGGGTGACACCACCAGGCAGGCCAATTCGCCGCAATCAGGCTCGGAAAAGGTTTTCAGCGCCACGCAGCCGTAAATGTTTTGATCGTGTTCCAATACGGAAAAACTGGAAATATGGTTTTCCAAATACTCGCGGCTGCGGTGTAACAAGATGCCTTGTTCCGCCAGCGGACGGATTAAGGCGATGATGTGCGGAATGTCGTCGCTGCGTGCCTGACGGATGGAAACAAACGGCCCTCGGGCAATAGACGTACCGCTGCCCTCGCGGGTAAACAGCTCGCGCAACAGGCTGCCGTCTTCGCGGCCGTTGAGAATCTGCACCCGCGATACGCCGTTTTCCAGTGCGCACACTGCCGCATGGAGCAAATCAACCGGCACATCGGGATTGTCGCGCACCAACTCCTGCACTTCGCCGACAGACAACGTATTGGCCAACGAGCCGTCAGCGCGGCGGATACCCGCTTCTTCGGTCAGGAAAACCAGTTTCTCTGCCTGCAAAGCCATGGCCACTTCCTGCGCGGTTTCGCACATACTCAGATTGAAGGTTTTGCCGCTGTACGAATGTCCCAAAGGACTGATCAGCACCACCGCGCCGCCATCTAAGCGCAAACGGATCTCTTCCGCGTCGATTTTGCGGACGGTACCGGTATAGCCCATGTCCACGCCGTCGATAACGCCCAACGGACGGGCGGTAATAAAGTTGCCGCACGCGATAACCGGCGGCTTACTCCGTTGCTGTGCAGATACGCTGCTGAACAAAGCTGCTTCGACATCGCTGCGGATAATCCCCGCCACCTGCTTCACTTCCATCAGGGTCGCTTCATCGGTAATCCGTCGGCTGCCGCTGTATTTCGGAACAAAATTCCGACCCGAAGCCAATTTGTCGAGCAAATGCCGCGAACCGTGCACCAAGACCAAACGCAAGCCCAAGCTGGCCAACAGATTCAAATCTGCGGCCAAACGGATCAGGGTTTCGCCTTCCAACAGGCTGTCGGTCACGCCGACCACCATGGTTTTGCCGCGCAAATATTGAATATAGGGCGCGGCTTCGCGAAAGCTGGCAACAAAATGGGCGATGTTACTCATAGCAGGGCAAGATAAAAGAGTTGCATAATCAAAACCGTCAGCGCAATCAGCGATGCCAACGTCCAGTTGAAACCATCCTTGCGCGTTTTGACCGCCGCCTGCTCTTCCGCCTTGGGCTCTTCCTTGAGTGCGCTATTGAGCAAATCGGAAATTTCTTTGCGCGAGAGTTTGGAATGCTTGAGGATTTGCGCGCCGATGTTATGCACGAGGCGCACATCCGTTACCGCCACAGGCAGATGGGCCGGATCGGCCGGCAGGTTGCCCGACAGATAATCCTTGGCCTTAAACATCCCCGAACAACGCGTGCAGACCACAAAACCCTGCGCCACGTTCAACTGGGCATCTTTCACCCAATGCGGCGTTTTACAATGAGGACAAGAACAAGCAGGCATGAGTATTTTTCCGTAAGTGTATTGAATCAAAAAAATATTTTTAGCCAATGTTTCAGGCCGTCTGAAAAACGTTTCAGACGACCTGAGCATGATGTTATGGTTTAAACCGCGCCGTAACGTTCGCGATAGGCTTTGACCGGCTCGAAGAAGCCGCCAAATTCGGCATTGTTTTGCAAGAGCGTGAACAAGTCGTTCAGGTTGGCAATCGAAACCACCGGCAGGCCGTATTGTTTTTTTCGACTTCCCTGCACCGCCGACAATTCGCCCGTGCCTTTTTCCATGCGGTCGAGCGCAATGGCCACTGCAGCAGGCGTTGCGCCTTCGGCCTCAATCAGTTTGACCGACTCGCGCACGGATGTGCCGGCGGAAATCACATCATCGATAATCAGCACGCGGCCTTTCAAAGGCGCACCCACCAACACGCCGCCCTCGCCGTGGTCTTTGGCTTCTTTGCGGTTGTAGGCAAACGGTACGTTTACGCCTTTTTCCGCCAACATCATCGCTGTCGCCGCCGCCAAAATAATGCCTTTATAGGCTGGGCCGAACAGCATATCGAACTTCACGCCGCTGGCAATAATGGCCTCGGCGTAAAACTTCGCCAACTGCAAAGTCGATGCGCCGTCATTGAACAAACCGGCATTGAAAAAATAAGGCGACTGACGGCCGGCCTTGGTCGTAAATTCGCCGAATTTCAACACGTTTTGTGCCAAAGCGAATTTGAGGAAGTCTTGACGGAAATCGGACATTTGGGTTCTCCCGAAAGATGTTGATTTATCAAAGAAACGATTATAAAGGATTCATGCAGAAAAAAATCAGGCCGTCTGAAAAACGGGTTCGCCCCGCTTTAAAACCGACTTGCCCTATTCCTTTTCAAACCGACAAGGCGGCATTGCCGTCTTATCACGGCAATCAAAGCGGATTATTCCCGATGATAAGGATGGTTGTGCAAAATCGAAACGGCGCGATAAAGCTGCTCGGTCAATAAAACGCGCACCATGCCGTGCGGCAGAGTCAGGCTGGAAAGGCGCATCATCATGTTTGCCTGCTGTTTCAAACGGTCGGTCATGCCGTCTGCGCCGCCGATAATAAAGCAGACGTGTTCGCCGTTTTGCTGCCAGCTTTTCAAATGTTGCGCCAATTCGACCGAAGTCGGCGCTTTGCCGCGTTCGTCCAATACCACCAAAAACGCGCCTTGCGGGATGGCTTCCAGCAGGCGTTTTTCTTCAGCCGCCATGCCCTGAGCCGCATTCACACCCGCGCCGCGTTTTTCCGGCTTGATTTCTTTCAGCGCATAATTGACATCGCGCCCGAAGCGTTTGGCGTACTCGCCGACGGCCTCATCGACCCAACGCGGCATTTTCGTGCCGACAGCCAAGACGGTGATATTCATGGGGTATCCTTTTACTATCGAATTGTCGGTTGGGCATTATGGTCAAGCAAGTTCTCAACCTTTTCAAACCATGAGCCAATGCCCACGCAACCGACTGAAAATAAAAGGCCGTCTGAAAGCCGAATGTATCCCGTTCGGCTGTTTCAGACGGCCTTTCAATGATTAGCAGTGAACCAGCGTACCTTCGTTTTTCGCCGGTTACCACGCGTTTGAGCGAGCCTTCTTTGGCAATGCCGAAGACCACGATATTGAGTTTGCGTTCGCGGCAGAGGGCGAAGGCGGTGGCATCCATCACTTTGAGGTTTTTCAACAAGGCTTCGTCAAAAGTAATGGTTTCGTAGCGTGTTGCAGATGGGTCTTTTTTCGGGTCTGCGGTGTACACGCCGTCGACGTTGGTGGCTTTGAGCATCACGTCGCAGTTCATTTCCGCACCGCGCAATGCGGCGGCAGTGTCGGTCGTGAAGAATGGGTTACCAGTACCGGCGGCGAAAATCACGACTTTGCCTTCTTCCAAATATTGAATGGCTTTAGGACGGGCGTAAGTTTCAGCGATTTGCTGCATAGACAGTGCGGATTGTACGCGCGCTTTGATGCCCAAGGTTTCAAATGCGTCTTTGAGTGCCAAGGCGTTCATCACAGTTGCCATCATGCCCATGTAGTCGGCAGTGGCGCGGTCCATGCTGCCTGCTTGTGCAGATACGCCGCGGAAAAATGTTACCGCCGCCGACAACGATACCGACTTGCACGCCCATTCTCACGATTTCGGCAATTTCGCCGACAGTTTGAACGATGGTATCGTGATTGATGCCGAATGGATCAGAGCCCATCAGGGGATTCGCCGGAGAGTTTCAGTAATACGCGTTTGTATTTGATTTGCTGTGTCATGGGATACCTTGCTTTCTTGAATGTCGTCGGTCGGGGGTCGGGCCGTCTGAATTTTCAAACGGTCGGAATATTAATGATAGAGTGTGTCGGTTTATTATTGTTTTGGTTTTCAGACGGCCTGAATATTCAGCCGTCTTAAATTAGGTACCGTAAACGGTTTTCTCAAAAAAAAGCACCCTGATTCGTTTGGAATCTAGGTGCTTTCTTTTTCATAAGTGCCTTACACTTTAGCAGCGGCAGCAACTTCGGCCGCGTAGTCAACAACGGCTTTCTCGATACCGTCGCCTACTTTGTAGCGTACGAAGCTGATTACTTCAGTGCCGTTTTTCTTTGGCGAATTGGGCAACAGTTTGGTCAGGGTTCATCACGAATGCTTGGCCGTTCAGAGTGATTTCAGCCAAGAATTTGCGGATACGGCCTTCAACCATTTTAGCGGCGATTTCGGCAGGTTTGCCGGAAGCAATGGCTTGCTCGGTGTAGATGTGGCGTTCTTTTTCGATGGTTTCAGCATCCACTTCGGCTTCGGATACGCATTGAGGTTTGGCGGCAACGATGTGCATACCGATTTTGCGTGCTACGTCTTCAGAGCCTTTGTACTCAACCAATACGCCTTCGGTAGCCAAAGCACCGTGGATGTAGGCAACCAGTTGGTTGGCAGTGTCAATCACTTGGAAACGGCGAACAGACATGTTCTCGCCCAATTTAGCGATGATGGCTTTACGTTCTGCTTCAACCAGTTCGCTCAGTTTTTCAACGGTAGCCGGTTTTTTCTCGGCAGCAGTTTTCGCAACGAAGTTGGCAAATTCTACGAAGCCCGCGTCTTTGGCAACGAAGTCGGTTTCGCAGTTTACTTCAACCAATGCACCGACATTGCCGTTGATCGCGTAAGCCAATACGCCTTCGGCAGCAGTACGGCCGGCCAGTTTACCGGCTTTCGCACCGGATTTAATACGCAGGATTTCTTCGGCTTTGTCGAAGTTGCCTTCAGCTTCAACCAAGGCTTTTTTGCATTCCATCATGCCCAGGCCGGTAGCGGCGCGCAGGTCGGCAACCATTTTTGCAGTAATTTCTGCCATTTTGAATCTCCTAGATTTTTGGGAACACGGCCATTTGCCGTGTTTGGAAATAGTGGCCGTCTGAAACGGATTTCAGAACGGGATTTGAGAAAAGGGGCATAACGCCCCTCTTCCGTGTACCGAATTACTCGGCAGCAGCTTCTTGGGCAGCGGCTACAGTTTCTTGCAGCGCTTGGTTTTTGCCTTCCAAAACTGCGTCGGCGATGCCGCGGCAGTACAGGCGGATGGCTTTGGCGGAGTCATCGTTACCAGGGATAACGTATTTCACGCCGTCAGGGCTGTTGTTGGTATCGACTACGGCGATAACAGGGATGCCCAGTTTTTCAGCCTCAACCAGAGTACCTTTTTGGTAGCCGGTATCGATAACGAAAATCGCGTCAGGCAGGCCTTTCATGTTTTTGATACCGCCCAAAGAACGTTCCAGTTTTTCAACGTCGCGTTGCATTTCCAGAATTTCTTTTTTGTTGAAACCGCCTTCAGCAGCGTTTTCCAGAGCAGCAGTTTTTTCTTCCAGGCGTTTGATGGATTGCTTAACGGTTTTGTAGTTGGTCAGCATACCGCCCAACCAACGGTGATCAACGAAAGGCATACCGGCACGGGTAGCTTCTTCGCGGATGATGTCGCGGGCTTGGCGTTTGGTACCTACGAACAATACTGTACCTTTATTGGCAACCAGACGGCGTACGGCTTCTTGCGCCTCTTGGAACATCGGCAGGGTTTTTTCCAAGTTTACAATATGGATTTTGTTGCGCGCACCGAAAATGTATTGGGCCATTTTCGGGTTCCAGAAACGGGTTTGGTGACCGAAGTGAACACCGGCTTCAATCATCTGACGCATAGTAATTTGAGACATGTTATTTCCTTGAAAGGGTTAAAGAGCACACATTCAATCGCATAGAACTTGATAGGCGGCGCCTATTGTCAAGCACCCTTCGGCGAAAGTGGGCATAAGTTTTAAAAAAATAAAAGCGTGTTTCCGAAATGGAAAACTGACGGATTATAGCGGATAAGAGGCCGTCTGAAAAGGGATTTTATACCTTCCCGTCCTGTTTTTCATCTGCCTGTACCGCCTTTTGGCGGGCCGCTTCAAACTCCGCCTGCTCCTGCCGTTTCATCAGGCGGTTGCGGCGACGGATGGTCACGACAAAGACCGTAAACACAGTGGGCAACACTGCCCAAAAAACCAAATAAATCAACGCGCGCGCAATACTCGGCTGCGCGGCGGAAAACATCACGGCAACAAAAAGATAGCCGATGGCGACAATGTGCCACATCGTGTGCGTCCTGTTTGAATGTTAACAAAATCGTTATAATCGCAACATTCTACCGCAATCCCGAAAGGCCGTCTGAAAATGAGGAATCCCGAAAAATCGGCACTACGCAAACAGTTCCGCCGCGCACGCGCCCAAATGAGCGCCGACGAGCGTAACGCCGCCACCGAAACCATCAACCGCCTGCTCAAGCCCTACATCAAAAAAGGACGGAAAATCGGCGTGTATTGGCCGATGGGCAAGGAATTGCGATTGGACGGCTTTGTCCGTGCCGCACAAAAACGCGGCGCAAAACTCTACCTGCCCTATATCGAACCGAACACGCGGCGGATGTGGTTCACCCCTACCCCTGCCGACGGCGCCAAACAAGAACGCAAACGCGGCCGCGCCAAATTGCATGTCCCCCAATTCACCGGCAAAAAAATCCGCGTCCACCAACTCAGCCTATTGCTGGTCCCCATCGTCGGCATCGACAAACGCGGCTACCGCCTCGGACAGGCCGGTGGCTATTACGACGCCACCCTCTCCGCCATGAAATACCGCCTGCAAACCCAAACCCTGGGCGTAGGCTTCGGCTGCCAACTGACCGACACCCTGCCGACCGAACCCCACGACCTGCCGCTGGACGGGTTTGTATCGGAGTCGGGCGTGCTGATGTTCAAACATCATTAATCAATAGCTTTCAGAAGACCTCAGAGATGCCGTCCGTTAAGACACTATAAAAGGTCGTCTGAAAACTCAAACTATCAAATACAAAGGAAACCTCCATGACTGATTTTTCATCCACTCCCGTTTTATCCTTCGACCGCGTCCGTCTCGAACCTTTAACAACGGCACACGAAGCCGGTTTGCGCGAAGCAGTTTGCGACGGCGAAGTTTGGAAGCTGAACGTAACCACCGCGCCCGAACCCCACCAAGTAGCTGACTATATCCGCACCGCCATACAAACCCGCCTCGCCTTTGCCGTCATCGACGAAGACACGGGAAAAATTGTCGGCTCAACTTCGCTTTACCACATCGACCCCGCCATCCCACGCCTCTACATCGGTTTCACATGGTATGCCCTGTCGGCACAGCGCACGCACATCAATACCGCCTGCAAAATCATGTTGCTCGACTACGTTTTCGACACTTTAAACTGCCGTTGCGTCTGCTGGCAGACCGACAACCTCAATACCGCCTCCCAACGCGCCATCGAACGCTTGGGTGCACACCAAGACGGCATCTTGCGCTGCCACAAGCTGCGGAAAGACGGCAGCGTGCGCGATACGGTTGAATACAGCCTGCTGCGTGAGGAATGGCCGCAGGCAAGGGTAAAACTGCTCGAAAAAGCGGCAGCTTATGACGCGTCCTGAAAAAACGTTTTCTTCTTCATTTTTTCATCAGAATACGCCCATCTTGCTGACAATCCGAACTCTTTAAAAAATTAATGAAATAAGGTGCAACACCATCAATCCCCTGATAAATAAAGGCCGTCTGAAAGTTTCAGACGGCCTTTATTCGGATTAAACCTTACTTGGCATCTTTAAACCCGCGTTTCAAATGCACCATCAGCAACGCCACCGCCGCAGGGGTTACGCCGGAAATTCGGCTTGCCTGTCCGACGGTTTCGGGTTTGTGCTGGTTGAGCTTTTGCTGCACTTCGGCGGATAAACCTTTGACTTTGCTGTAATCGATGTCGTCGGGCAGCTTTAAGGTTTCGATGTCGCGGCGGCTGTCGATTTCTTCGTTTTGGCGGTCGATATAGCCTTGGTATTTGACTTGGATTTCGACTTGTTCGACCACGCTGTCGGCAAGTGCGGTTTCAGGTTGTGCGTCGGGCAGGGTCATCAGCGCGGCGTAGTCGAGGTTCGGGCGGCGCAGGAGGTCGTGCAGGTTGGCTTCGCGGCTGAGTTTCTGGCCGAATACGCGCAGCTGCTCTTCTTCGGCGAGTTTGCGGCGTGTACCACGTTGTTTTCAAACGTTGGATTTCGCGTTCGATGGCTTCGCGTTTTTCGTTGAACATGCGCCATTGTTCTTCACCCACCAAGCCGATTTTGTAGCCGTCTTCGGTCAGGCGCATGTCGGCGTTGTCTTCCCTGAGTTGCAGGCGGTATTCGGCGCGGCTGGTGAACATGCGGTAAGGCTCATTCACGCCTTTGGTAATGAGGTCGTCCACCAATACGCCGAGATAGGCTTGTTCGCGGCGCAGCAGGAGCGGGTCTTGTTCGCGGATGTATTGCACGGCGTTCGCACCTGCGAGCAGGCCTTGTGCGGCGGCTTCTTCGTAGCCGGTCGTGCCGTTGATTTGTCCGGCGAAGAAGAGGCCTTGGATGGTTTTGGTTTCGAGGCTGGCTTTGAGGTTGCGCGGGTCGAAGTAGTCGTATTCGATGGCGTAACCGGGGCGCAGGATATGGGCGTTTTCAAGGCCTTTCATGCTGCGCACGAGGGCGATTTGGATATCGAACGGCAGGCTGGTGGAGATACCGTTTGGATAGTATTCGTGCGTGGTCAGGCCTTCGGGTTCGAGGAAAATCTGGTGGCTGTCTTTGTCGGCGAAGCGGTTGATTTTGTCTTCGATAGACGGGCAATAACGCGGACCCACGCCTTCGATTTTGCCGGTAAACATCGGGCTGCGGTCGAAACCTGAGCGGATGATGTCGTGGGTTTGCGTGTTGGTATGCGTAATCCAGCAGGACACTTGGCGCGGGTGCATATCGGCGCTGCCGCGTACGGACATTACGGGAACGGGTGTGTCGCCGGGCTGTTCGGTGAGCTGGGAGAAGTCAATCGTGCGTCCGTCGATGCGCGGCGGCGTGCCGGTTTTCAGACGGCCTTGAGGCAGGTTCAATTCGCGCAAACGGCCGCCCAAGGATTTGGCGGCGGGGTCGCCGGCGCGGCCGCCTTCGTAGTTTTCCAAACCGATGTGGATTTTGCCGGACAAAAACGTGCCGGCGGTCAATACAACGGCGCGTGCTTTAAACTCCACGCCCATCGCGGTAACCACGCCGCTGATGCGGTCGCCGTCGAGCGTTACGTCGTCAACCGACTGCTGGAAGAGGTCGAGATTTTCTTGGTTTTCCAACATTTCGCGGATGGCGGCTTTATACAAAATGCGGTCCGCCTGCGCGCGCGTGGCACGAACCGCCGCGCCTTTGCTGGCGTTCAGGCGGCGGAACTGGATGCCGGATTTGTCGGTGGCCAACGCCATCGCGCCGCCCAATGCGTCGAGTTCGCGCACGAGATGGCCTTTGCCGATACCGCCGATGGAGGGGTTGCACGACATTTGGCCGAGGGTTTCGATGTTATGTGAGAGCAGCAGGGTTTGCGCCCCCATGCGTGCGGCGGCAAGCGCGGCTTCGGTACCAGCATGGCCGCCACCGACGACAATCACGTCGTAGGTTTTGGGGTAAATCATGTAAGTCATTTTTATGTGTTCTGTAAAGGTTTCAGACGGCCTTTTGTTGATCAGGCCGTCTGAAAAGTGGAATCAAATCTTAAAAAACCAAGCTTAGAAGGTATAGCCTGTTTCCAATTCGTCATCGCCGACCAATTCGACCAGCAATGCATACAGCGGCGCCAAATCGTTGTAACGGCGGGATACGCGGCGCAGGTAATTCAAGAAGCGCGGGATTTCCGGGCGGTATTTGTCTTTACCGTCGCGGTAGTACAGGCGGGCAAAAATACCGGCCACTTTCAAATGGCGTTGTACGCCCATCCATTCAAACCAGCGGTAGAACTCATCAAACTCGGCAGGCACGGGCAACTCGGCAGCGCGTGCTTTTTCCCAGTAACGGATGACCAAATCCAATACAAATTCTTCTTCCCATTCGATAAACGCATCGCGCAACAGCGACACCAAATCATAGGAAATCGGGCCATAAAGCGCATCTTGGAAGTCCAATACGCCCGGGCGGCCTTTCGCCAGCATCAGATTGCGGACGATAAAGTCGCGGTGGACATACACTTTGGGCTGCGCCAATAGGGGCGGCAGCAGCGTATCGACGGTTTGCTGCCACAACTGGCGTTGCTTGAAGGTCAGCTCGCGGCCCAATTCTTTGGCCACAAACCATTCGGGGAACAAATTAATCTCACGCAGCATGACTTCGCGGTCGTATTCTGGCAGTTTGCCGGGCTGGCTGGCTTTTTGCAGCTCGATCAGTTCGTCGATGGCTTCGAGCAGCAGGGCTTTGTGGGCGGTTTCGCTGTTTTCCTGATTCATGGCGGTCAGGAATGTGGTGTTGCCCAAATCGTTCAACACCATAAAGCCCAACGCTTCATCCACATGAAGCACTTGCGGCACATTGACCATGTTAAACAGTTTTTTTGCACTTTCAAATACGGCGCAACACTCATCTTCTCAGGAGGCGCGTCCATACAGATGACGGTTTGGCCGTCTGAAAACGTCGCGCGGAAATAACGGCGGAAGTCGGCATCGGCTGCCGCAAAGCTCAATTCGAACGGCTGGTTCGGGTAAACAGACTCCAGCCAGTTTTGTAATTCGGTTTGTCGTTGCATAGCGGTATCGCAGAATTTCAGGTTACAATAACCGCTATTCTAACTGGCAAACCGATTTAAGGGGCGATTTGGCTCGTTTATTTTCACTCAAACCCTTGGTACTCGCCTTAATTATGGGCTTTGGCGCAACAGCCGTGCGCGCGGAAGATGCTTCTGTTCCGCAGGCGGAAGACTATACCCCTGCCCACGCCGCCGAATCCAAACCGGCAAAAACAGGCCAAAGCGAAGCCGATCCGCTTTCCTTGGGCAGCACTTGCCTGTTTTGCGACCATGAAGATGCCAAGCCGGCCGAAACCGCCGAAATCAAACGCAGCGGCGAGCCTGCCCTGCCTGCCGATTACACACGCGTCAACGCCGATAAAATAGAAGGCCAGACCCAAGTCGGCGTCCGTGCCGAAGGCGACGTCATTGTCGAGCGCAATGCCGATGTTCTCAACGCCGATTGGGCGCAATACGACCAAGCCACCGATACCGTTACCGCCGGCGACCGCTTTACCCTGTATCAAAACGGTTCGACCGTATCCGGCGACCAATTGGTTTACAACCTCAAAAATCAAACCGGCTCCGGCACTGCCGTGCGCCTCAATACCGAACAAGGCGGCCGCCGCCTTCAAAGTGTCAGCGAAAAAGCCGAACTCAAAGGCAAAGGTCTCTACAAACTCATCAATACCAAATTCAACACCTGTTCGCCCGGCGACGCCAGCTGGTATATCCAAGCGCAAAGCATCGAAGCCGATGAATCGACAGGCATCGGCGTGGCCAAACACGCTTCGCTGGTATTCGGCGGCGTCCCTGTCCTCTACACACCTTGGGCGGACTTCCCCATCAACGGCAACCGCAAAAGCGGCCTGCTCGTTCCGACCATTGCCACCGGTTCAGACGGCCTTGAGCTGAGCCTGCCCTACTACTTCAACCTTGCGCCGAATTTGGATGCCACCATCCGCCCGGGCATCATCAGCAAACGCGGTGTGCAACTGGGCGGCCAAGTCCGTTATCTGCAACCGAATTACAGCGGCGAAGTCGATGGCGACTGGATGCCGAACGACCAAAAAAAGCGTCCACAACAACCGCTACCAGTTCAAATGGAAACACCAGCAGCAGCTGAACAGCAAAATCAGCGGCGGCATCAACTACAACCAAGTTTCCGACGACGATTACTACCGCGACTTCTACGGCCGCGAAGACATCGCGCGCAACGTCAACCTCGACCGTCAGGCATGGCTCAATTACAGCGACAAACTGTTGGGCGGCAGCTTTGACGGCTCGTTGCGCGTACAAAAATATCAAACGCTTGCCAACCAAGACGGCTATAAAGACGAGCCTTATGCCATCATGCCCCGCCTGACCGGCCGTTGGCAAAGCCATCTCGGCAAAGCGCAACTCAACGTGTTCAGCCAATTCACCCGTTTTGACCACGATACCAAACAAGACGGCAGCCGCGTGGTGCTCTACCCGAGCGTCAAATGGGACTTCCACAACCAATGGGGCTACATCCGGCCTAAAGTCGGCGTACACGCCACTTATTACAGCCTCAACAGCTTCAACGGCCAAAGCAGCCGCAATGTCAGCCGCGTCCTGCCGATCATCAACGTCGACAGCGGCCTGACTTTCGAGCGCAGGGCCCGTCTCTTCGGCGGAGAATACCTGCAAACGCTCGAACCGCGCCTGTTTTACAACTACATTCCGACCAAGTCCCAAAACGACCTGCCCAATTTCGACAGCTCCGAAAATAGCTTTACCTACTCGCAGCTGTTCCGCGAAAACCTGTATTCGGGCAACGACCGCATCAATTCTGCCAACAGCCTGACGCTGGCCACACAAAGCCGCATCCTCAACCCCAACACCGGTGCGGAACTCTTCCGTGCAGGTATCGGCCAGAAGTTTTACTTCAAAAAAAGACAACGTCCTGCCTGACGGCAACGTCAGCAATTATCCGCGCAGCCAATCCGACTGGGTAGCCTTTGCACACGGCAACATTACCCCGAGCATCCGCATCGACTTGGACATCCACTACAACCAAAACCAAAGCCGTGCCGAAAGCTACGCCGCAGGGATCGCCTACAACCCCGAACCCGGCAAAGTCTTAAGCGCGCGCTACAAATACGGACGCAACGAGCGCATCTATCTGCAAGCCAATGGCGACTATTTCTACGACAAACTCAGCCAAGTCGACCTTGCCGCCCAATGGCCTTTGAGCAAAAACTTGTACGCCGTCGCCCGTTACAACTACGAAATCGAAGCTAAAAAACCGCTGGAAATGCTCATCGGTGCAGAATACAAAAGCAACTGCGGCTGCTGGAGCGCAAGCTTGGTCGGCCAACGCTATGTTACCGGCGAAAACAGCCACAAAAACGCCGTATTCTTCAACCTCCAACTCAAAGACTTGAGCAATATCGGCAACAACCCATTCGAAAAACTCCGCTTAGCCATCCCCGGTTACAGCAAAACCAACGAGGTAGTCAAACAATGAACTTCAAACCCCTGATTCTCGTCGCCGCACTCACTCTCGCAGTAGGCGCACACGCCGCTCCTAAAGCCAAAGCAGGCAAAGCGCGTGCCAACAAAACTCCAGTCGTCAGCGCCACCACCATGCCTGCCGTACAAAGCGGCGTACATCTTTCAGACGGCATTGCTGCGGTTGTCGACAACGAAGTCATTACCCACCGCCAAGTAGCGCAAGCCGTAGCGCAAGCGCGTCAAACCATGCCTAAAGGCACGCAAATGGACGCCAACGAGCTGCGCCAACAGGTTTTGGCACAAATGATCAACCAATCCCTGATCCTCCAAGCAGGCAAACGCCGCAACATCCAAGCAACCGATAGCGAAATCGAAGCCGTTATCGCGCACAACCCCAACATCAAAAATCCGTCTGCCGCCGTCCGTCAAGACATCGCCGACAGCATTATTGTTGAAAAAGTGCGCCAACAAGCCATCATGCAAAACAGCCGTGTCAGCGACTCCGAAGTGGCACGCTACATCGAGCAGGCCAAACAACAAGGCGTAACCCTGCCTGAAGCAGACCCTGTGCGCCAATACCATGCCCAACACATCCTCATTAAAGCCGACAACGACAATGCCGCCGTCGGCGCAGAGAGCACCATCCGCAAAATCTACTCACAAGCCCGCAGCGGCGCAGATTTCGGTGGTTTGGCACGCCAATACTCGCAAGACAGCAGCGCCGGCAATGGCGGCGATTTGGGCTGGTTTGCCGACGGCATGATGGTTGCCCCATTTGAAGAAGCCGTCCACAAACTCAAACCCGGCCAAATCAGCGCCCCTGTCCGCACCCAATTCGGCTGGCACATCATCAAGCTGAACGACGTCCGCGAAGCAGGTACGCCTGAAGAGCGCCAACAAAACGCCGTCCGCCAATACCTGTCCCAACAAAAAGCGCAACAGGCGACCACCAACCTCCTGCGCGAACTGCACAGCAGCTCATACGTTGACGTACGCTAATCGCGCGTATTGTTAAAAAGGCAGAAATCCGTACAATAAGGCCGTCTGAAATCGATTATTCAGACGGCCTTCTCTCTTTACTTAAGCAACCCATTGATTAAAGCACCCCATCATGCCCATCCGTCCCAACTGGCAAACCGCCACCCTGCTGCAAGCCGAAGAAACCTCCATTACCTCCGCCCACACCGACCGCACCTACCGCATTCAAGCCGCGGCACTAGGCAAGCGTCCGGCTGGCGGCTATCCCGTGCTGTATATTCTTGACGGAAATGCCTTTTTCCCCGCCATCCTCAATATGGCGCAATCCCTGCTCATCAACCCCATCACCAAAAGCCATGCCGCCTGTCTGATTGTCGGTATCGGCTACACCGGCGGCACCATCCGCGACTTAAGCCAACGCGCCCTCGACTACACGCCGCCACTGCCCGACAACGCGCCCGAATCCGAACGCAAACAATATGGCCAAGCCGACCGCTTCAGCCGCTTTATCGATGACGAACTCTCCACCCTGCTCAACAGCAAATACCGCATCGATACCCAAAACCAAGCCGTCTTCGGCCATTCGTTCGGCGCCTTGTACGGCCTCTATTCCCTGTTCACCCGTCCCGAACGATTCCGCCATTATTTGCTGGTTTCGCCGTCTATCTGGTGGCAAGACCGCCGCGTACTCGATTGGCTGCCCGACGCTTTGCCGCAAGGAATCGGCATCCGCCTTGGCGCAGGCGAACATGAAGGCAGAAACAACCGTCCCGACCAAACCAGCCGCGGCATGGTCGCACAAGCCAAAATCCTTGCCGGCACTTTGCACCACCTCGGCGCAGATGTCCGCTTTACCCTCTACCCCAACGCCAATCACGGCAATGCCCCGTTTTACGCACTGACCGACTGCATCGAATATTTGCGCAACGCATGGCAGCGTTGAAGCAGGTTTGCCAAACATCGAGGCCGCCTGAAACGCAAACTTAGAAGCGTATTGAACCTATTGGATCAATCTAAAATCCAATTATAAAAAGGCCGAGACCTTTGCAATAACATAGGTTGAGACCTTTGCAAAGGTCTCGGGGCATGAAAAAGGGAGAGGCTACCTGAAAAATAGATTTTCAGGTAGCCTCAAACCGGTTTGGCATGCATCCGAAACGGAAAATTTGAGCGGTTACATACCTTGGGTTGGTGGCAGTGTTATTTCAACTTGGCTGCCAATTCGTCGAATTTTTGTTTGATGTCGGCCTTGAGGGCTTCCACTTTCTCTTTGCGTTCGGCTTTGCGCTGTTTTTTCCAAGCTTCGTGTGCCTGACGTGCCACTTCTTCCTGCGCTTCTATTGCTGCCAATACGTCCTGTTGGGCAACGGCTGCATCTTGCCGGAGAATAACGGTTTTGAAACGGTGGAAGAAAGCATCCAATACAGCCTCGTCGGATTCTTGCGCCAAAATAATGATTGCAGTACTGCCGTTATCCAGTTTTTTGGCTGTATTTTCCAGCAACGCCCCCTCTTCCAATGTTTGGGCAGTACCTGCATCACTGCCGATGAGTGCACCAGTAGCTCCACCCAACAGAACACCGATAGGACCGCCGAGAATGCCGACCAGTGAACCAATGAGGCCGCCCGTCCATGTGCCTTCGACCGTATTGGCGGTAAAGTCGGTGCTTTCTGCTGGGATAATCAGATCATTTTTCCTTTTTTTAACCAAAAACGGCTTGTGCCACCAAAGCATCTGTTGTCTGCGAGTAAGCTTTCAATTCAGAAAAGGCTTGATAAGCTTCGCTGGAGATGTTGAATAAGGCAACGATGATGTTTTGTTTCATAAGTCCACTCCCGTAGATTGAAAGATTTAAGAACATACTAGTTGTATGCAGTGTCATTATAAATTGCAAGGGGGGGGGGGGAAGCAATGCGGCAAACAAAACTTTGCCTATATAAAGCCTGTAGAACCGGCAAACGGATAACGAACAATACCCAGCCTTGCCTGTAGGAAATCGTCGCATCGTTCACACCACAGGTTGAGAGAAATAAGCCTGCAAGACCTCAAGCGTCGTCTGAAATCCGTTTCCACTCCAACGCTAAATCGTACAAGGCTTTTTTGCTTTCGCCGGTAATCTTGGCGGCAAGCTCGGCGGCCTGTTTGGTCGGCAACTCAGCCGCAAGGATTTTCATGGTATTTTGTGCCGCTTCAGGCAAATCGCTGTGTTTCTCTTTCACAACGGGGTGCAACACCAGCACCATCTCGCCACGCGTTTGGTTGCTGTCGTTTTTAAGGGCGGCTTGGATTTCGGCAACCGTGCCGCTGAGGAAGGTTTCAAACGTTTTGGTGATTTCGCGCGCCAAAGTCAAACGGCGTTCGGGGAACTGCGCGGCCATATCCGCAAGGCTTGCTTCGATACGGTGCGGCGTTTCAAACATCACAATCGGAAAATCGGCTTCCGCCCATTTGGCCAACAGCTTTTGGCGTTCGCCGGCCTTAGGCGGCAGGAAACCGTTGAAGTAAAAATCGGATTCCGTCACCCCGGCCACGCTCAACGCCCCCATGACCGCGCTTGCGCCGACTACAGGCACCACTTTAAATCCGGCTTCGCGCACGCGGGTGGCAAGTTTCGCACCGGGATCGCAAACCGCAGGCGTGCCCGCATCCGAAACTTGGGCGACGCTCAGGCCGTCTGAAAGATGGGTGATGATTTGTCGGCCATTTGCTGCTCGTTGTGTTCGCGCACGCTCACAAGTTTGCCCTGAATGCCGTACGCACTCAAAAGCTGGGCGGTAACACGGGTGTCCTCGGCGCAGATAATGTCGGCCTTTTGCAGAACGGCCAGCGCGCGCAGCGTTATGTCGGCTAAATTGCCGATGGGTGTAGCGACAACGTATAATGTCTGTTTTTCGATGCTGTCGACGGCTTTTTGCAGGTGTTTTGTGTACATAGATTCAAGGCCGTCTGAAACGGCGTCTCTTTAAAAACAATGATTATATAACGGGTAAACTTTTCATGCGCTTAAACCACAAACAGGGGGCGGCGGCCGAAGATGCGGCGCTGGCATTCCTACTGGGCAAAGGCTGCTCGCTGCTGGCGCGGAACTGGCATTGCGCCTACGGCGAAATCGATTTAATCGTCAAAAACGGCGGTACGATTGTGTTTGTTGAAGTAAAATACCGCAAAAACCGAGGTTTCGGTGGTGCCGCATACAGCATCTCGCCGTCCAAATTATTGAAATTGCAACGAAGTGTAGAGTATTATCTGCAAAAGCACGGGTTAAACCATGCGCCCTGCCGCTTGGATGCGGTACTGATTGAGGGCGACGGCCAACCCGAATGGATTCAAAATATTACAGGTTAACCTCATGACAACATTACAAGAACGCGTTTCCGCGCATTTTGCCGAGAGCATCCGCGCCAAGCAGGAAGCCGAAAAAGTACTGGTCGAGCCGACCGCACAGGCTGCCGAGCTGATGCTGCAATGCCTGATGAACGACGGCAAAATCCTGGCCTGCGGCAACGGCGGTTCGGCTGCCGACGCGCAACACTTCGCCGCCGAGATGACCGGCCGCTTTGAAAAAGAACGCATGGAATTGGCAGCCGTCGCGCTGACGACAGACACCTCCGCCCTGACCGCCATCGGCAACGACTACGGTTTCGACCATGTGTTCAGCAAACAAGTGCGTGCGCTCGGACGTGCCGGCGACGTATTGGTCGGCATCTCCACCTCCGGCAATTCCGCCAACGTCATCGAAGCCATCAAAGCGGCACACGAACGCGACATGCACGTCATCGCCATGACCGGCCGCGACGGCGGAAAAATCGCCGCCATGCTCAAAGATACTGACGTTTTGCTCAATGTCCCTTATCCGCGCACTGCCCGCATTCAGGAAAACCATATTTTGCTGATTCACGCCATGTGCGACTGCATCGACTCCGTCCTGCTTGAAGGCATGTAACCCTTTCTTTTCAGACGGCCCATCCCTTAAAGGTCGTCTGAACACCCAACCGTCCATACCCAAGGAAAAGGATATGAAGAATATCAAACGCTACGCCCTCCCCGTTCTGACTGCGACCCTCTTGAGCCTGAGTCTGAGCGGCTGCGTCGGCGCACTGATCGGCGGTGCAGCCGTCGGCACCAAATCCGCCGTTGACCGCCGCACCACTGGCGCGCAAACCGACGACAACGTTATGGCATTGCGCGTCGAAACCACCGCACGCTCCTACCTGCGCCAAAACAACCAAGTCCAAGGCTACACGCCCAAACTGAACGTGGTCGGCTACAACCGCCACCTGCTCCTGCTCGGACAAGTGGCTACCGAAGGCGAAAAACAATTTGTTGAACGCATCGCCCGTTCCGAACAAGCCGCAGAAGGCGTGTACAACTACATTACCGTTGCCTCACAAGCGCGTTCGCTCGGCGACGTGACCAACGACACCTGGGGTACATCCAAAGTCCGCGCCTCCCTGTTGGGCCTCAGCCCTGCCACCCAAGCACGCGTCAAAATCGTGACTTACGGCAACGTGACCTATGTGATGGGCATCCTCACGCCTGACGAACAAGCCCGCGTGACCCAAAAAGTCAGCACGACCGTTGGCGTACAAAAAGTCGTGACCCTCTATCAAAACTACGTTGCCAACTGATTCACAGGCAACCCGGGGCCGTCTGAATATTCAGACGGCCATTCCTCCAACGATTACCTGCCACATCATGTCCAAGAATAATAAAACCCCTTTCCAACTTAAGCCCAAACACCTAATCCGCGCTTTATTCCTTGTCAGCTTTATCGCCGTCGCAGCCCTGGTTGCCGGCGTATTCAGTACCCTAAACTCCGGTAAAACCGACGTACCCGAAAAAAGCCCTGCCGAACAAACCGACACACGCATTGAAGTTTGGCGCCCCAACGGCGCAGTCGAACCTGAAACCGTTCAGCCTGCCAAAGACGGCGACGCAAAAACCGCCTCCGGCAATCCTGTCGTCCCACAAGGCGAAAAAGCGGAAGAAGGTGCAAAAAACGACCGTCCTGCCGCACACCGCGGCAAACGCACAGAAAACAAACGCGTTGAAGCCGACAAATCAGAAAAAACACAATCCGACAACAGCAGCCCTGCCGCTCAAAACACACCTCAAGCAGACAGCCAGCCGGTAGCAAACAAAGCCGCAGACAGCAAACCTGCCGCACAAGCGGTAGAAAACAAACCGGCAAAAGCCAAAGCCCCCGAGTCCAAACCGACTCCGAAAGCCGAGCCTGAGGCCAAACCACAAGCCAAACCGCACAACAAAGACAATCTCGACAACCTGTTTTAAACAGACGGCACACCCGTCCCGTTTAGACGGCCCCCATGCCGTCTGAAACAAGAAGGAAACCTCATGGACAAAGTCATCATCAAAACCCCCGAAGAAATCGAAAAAATGCGCGAACTCGGCCGCTTGGTCGCCGAAGCCCTCGACTACATCGGCCAATTCGTCAAACCCGGCGTCACCACCAATGAAATCGACAAACTCGTTTACGACTACCACGTCAACGTTCAAGGCGGTTATCCTGCCCCCCTCAACTACGGCAACCCGCCCTATCCGAAATCCTGCTGCACCTCCGTCAACCACGTCATCTGCCACGGCATTCCCGATGACAAGCCGCTGAAAGAAGGCGACATCGTCAACATCGACCTGACCATCAAAAAAGACGGCTTCCACGGCGACTCCAGCCGCATGTTTACCGTCGGCAAAGTCTCCCCGATTGCCCAACGCCTGATCGACGTGACCCATGCCTCCATGATGGCGGGTATCGAAGCAGTCAAACCCGGCGCCACTCTCGGCGACGTCGGCTATGCCTGCCAACAGGTTGCCGAAAATGCCGGCTACTCCGTAGTTCAAGAATTCTGCGGCCACGGCATCGGCCGCGGTTTCCACGAAGCGCCGCAAGTGGTCCACTACGGCCGCAAAGGTCAGGGCCTCGTCCTCAAACCGGGCATGATTTTCACCATCGAGCCGATGATCAACCAAGGCAAACGCCACCTGCGCATCCTGAACGACGGTTGGACAGTGGTCACCAAAGACCGTTCCCTTTCCGCCCAATGGGAACACGAAGTCTTGGTTACCGAAACCGGCTACGAAATCCTCACCATCAGCCCTGCCTCCGGCAAGCCTTAAACTTGAAAAATTTTCAGGCCGTCTGAAAATACAGATTCAGACGGCCTGAAATTTATCCGTTTTCTCGACCCGTCAAATCGAATAAATGCTCGAAATTAAGTTTTTACCCATAATGAATTGTTTAGTTATGTAAAAATTTGCCCACGCCATATTTAAGATGATCGCATAATTTGATGATTTATATGCCAAAAATTATACGAAATAATGAATTAAGAAATATTTACACAAATTATGGCAAACAGCGGCAAACTTCTTTCGAATATACTGTCTAATTATCTAGATCAGTCATTTGCAATACGCCCACATATCACCCCAAAAGCCTACAGGAAAAGGGATGCCGGCATTCTTGCAGACCCATTTATGCCTAGAGGCATGCAACAAATACCACAATAAGGAAGATTCATGAAATCGTTCGAAAAAATTGAAAACATCCGCGATATCCGTAAAAAACTCGGCCTGAACCAAATGGACTTCTGGAGCCGCATCGGTGTGACTCAATCCGGTGGTTCCCGTTACGAATCCGGCCGCAATATGCCTAAACCTGTACGCGAATTGCTGCGTTTGGTACACATCGAGCGCGTCGATTTGGCTAAAGTAAACCGTGACGACTTGGCCGTTGCGTCCTTGCTGAAAAACCGCGACCCTGAGTTGTACGCTTCTCTGAAAAAAGAAGCCAAAGCCGACAACAAAGGCAAATAATCAAGCCATTCAAAAGGCCGTCTGAAACTTGTTTTCAGACGGCCTTTTTACTTTCTACACTCTAAGGGCATGTCGCATACATGTCCTTTTTCATTTACGGCTGATACTGCTTGAAATAGTCCAACACCGTTTGCGGCAGCCATTGCAGATTCAGACGGCCCCGATCGCGGCTAACAAAGCCGACATGACCGCCGTATGCCGGCTGCAACAGCGTAACGGCCGAGGACACATCCCGCCCGGTCGGCAGGGCTTCCGGCGGCAGGAAGGGGTCGTTAACGGCATTGAGCAGCAGCAACGGCGTATCCACGCCTTTCAGAAACGGTTTGCAGGAATTGCGGCGGTAATAATCATGACGGTCGGCAAAACCGTGTAACGGCGCGGTAAAGCGGTCGTCAAAATCGCCAAGCGTTTTGCAGTTTTGCCGGCTCAAGGCCGTCTGAAACTGAGGAATCGCTCGGGCTTTCGGCAGCAGTGAATTCAAAAAATAGCGCGTGTAAATCAAACGCGTCATGCCATGATCGAAACGCGTACCTGCCGCCACGGCATCAACCGGCGCGGAAACGACGGCAGAAGCATGCGGAACGGCATTACTGCCCTGCTCGCCCAAATATTTGGCCAAGGCATTGCCCCCCAAAGAAACGCCGACGGCGTAAATGGTTGAATAGCGTCGGGCCAGCGTGTTGAGCATAAAGGCGATTTCAGTCGTATCGCCGAGGTGGTAGAACACGGGCGCGGTGTTTGCGATGCCGCCGCAACTGCGGAAATGGGCAACCACGCCGTTCCAACCGCGCTGCTGCACGGCTTTCATCAGCTCGACCGCGTAATGACTCTCGCTGCTGCCTTCCAGTCCGTGAAACAAAACCACCAGTGGCGCATCGGGGTCGGCGCTGTCGACAAAATCGTAGGCAACTTGGGTTTTGCCGGTACTGTCGGGCAGAAGCTCGCGGCGGTAGTCGGGCGCTTTGCCTTGCAGCAACTTGGCAAACAGGGTGTCGGCATGGCCGTTTCTGAGCCAATAAGGTGTGTTAGGTGAACGTGTATTCATGATTATTTCTTCTATTTTTCAGACGGCCTGAAGATGAGCATATACACCAGCAAGGCAGTCAGCGTGCCGTTTGTCCAGCCTGCCCAAACGTCGGTGGGATAATGCACGCCCAAATAAACGCGTGAAAACCCGGTCAACAGGGCAAAGGAAATACCGCCTATCCAAGCGGCGCGGCGGTAGCGCGTGCGGCGGCAAAGCAATATCAGCATAACGGCAATGGCGGCGGAAAACGTACTGTGGCCGCTGGGGAAGGAAAAATTGCTCTCTTCAATCAGGCGCGGCCAAAGCAGCGGGCAACCATACCTTCACAATCAGCATGTTCAAAGTCGGTACCAATGCCGCCAACACGCAAAACAGTGCCTCGCGCTTCTTATCGGCAAAATACAGGGCTGCAGCGACTGCGCCGATCAGCGGCACGGCAATCGCGGTTTTGCCCAGATAGTGCAACACGGTGGCAATCGGGTCAAACCATGTGCCCGCGTGGGCATGGACGGCGTGCATCAGCGGCGGCTCGAAAGCGAAGCCGCCATATTGCGCCAGCCAAATACCAATGATGAGGGTCGGCGGTAAAAACAGCAAAGAGGCAAAAATCAGTGCGCGTCTGGATTGGGCTGGGGATAAGTGCATTATTCCACCGTTTCTTTCAAAGTCGCGCCAATCGCCTGCAAACCCTGCAACGCATCTGCCCACGCTGCATCCAGCAAGCGGCAGGCCTCGCCTTCCGCTTTGATGCCGAACTCGATATGCGGCGGAATATAACGACCGTCTGAAGCGGTACGGCCCACGGTGGGCAGGCTGTACGAACGGACACCGGCGTAGGTACGCTCAAGATGTTCCATAATCGGCGTAATGCGCGATTCGGGTTGGTCGAACACATACACGCTGCGGCTGCTGCGTTCGGTTTGGTTGAAGCGGTCGGCGTAATAAGTTTCCAATACCCATTCCGCCATCGGGTGCGCCATCACGGGGAAGCCGGGGAAGAAATAATGCTCGCGGATGGAAATCCGGCGATGTTGTTAAACGGATTGGGTACCAATTCTGCACCTTCGGGAAAATCCGCCATTTTCAAGCGTTGGGCGTGTTCCGGCGAATCAAGCGGCTCGCCGCGTTTCAGGGTTACGCCTTCGATAAACTTGGCGGCTTCAGGATGGCGGACGACGGGCAAATCCAAAGCAGCGGCGGCAGCTTGGCGCGTATGGTCGTCAGGTGTAGAGCCGATGCCGCCGGTAACGAAAGTTGGCAGGCCGTCTGAAAAACTGCGGCGCAGCTGTTTGACCAGCAATTCGGGTTCATCGGGCAGATATTGCACTTGATTGAGCTTCAGCCCGCGCGATTCCAATAAAGATTTGAAAAAGGCGAAATGCTTGTCTTGGCGGCTGCCGTGTAAGATTTCGTCGCCGATGATGATGAGGTTAAAAGCGTTCATGATGAGGTTTCTTTAATGCGGCCCTCCGAACATTCAGACGGCCTAATTGCTGACAATGTATTCCATTTATAAGATAATGGTTTCAACTTTTCAAGTCTGGAGAAATCCCCATGAGCCAAAACCATACCATTTTACAAAATCTCCCCGTCGGCCAAAAAGTCGGCATCGCCTTCTCCGGCGGTCTTGATACCTCTGCCGCGCTGTTGTGGATGAAACTCAAAGGCGCGCTGCCTTATGCCTACACTGCCAACCTCGGCCAACCTGACGAAGACGACTACAACGCCATTCCTAAAAAAGCGATGGAATACGGTGCGGAAAACGCCCGCCTAATCGACTGCCGCGCACAACTGGCACACGAAGGCATTGCCGCCATCCAATGCGGCGCGTTCCACGTTTCCACCGGCGGCATCGCCTATTTCAACACTACGCCTTTGGGCCGCGCCGTTACCGGCACCATGCTCGTTTCCGCCATGAAAGAAGACGATGTGAATATCTGGGGCGACGGCAGCACCTACAAAGGCAACGACATCGAGCGTTTCTACCGCTACGGCCTCTTGACCAATCCCGCGCTGAAAATCTACAAACCTTGGCTAGACCAACAATTTATCGACGAACTCGGCGGCCGCCACGAAATGAGCGAATTTCTGATTGCCAACGGCTTCAACTACAAAATGTCGGTGGAGAAAGCCTACTCCACCGACTCCAATATGCTGGGTGCCACCCACGAAGCCAAAGATTTGGAATTCCTCAACAGCGGCATCAAAATTGTCAAACCCATCATGGGCGTTGCCTTCTGGGACGAAAACGTCGAAGTCAAACCCGAAGAAGTCAGCGTGCGCTTTGAAGAAGGCGTGCCGGTCGCATTAAACGGCAAAGAATACGCCGACCCCGTCGAACTCTTCCTCGAAGCCAACCGCATCGGCGGCCGCCACGGCTTGGGCATGAGCGACCAAATCGAAAACCGCATCATCGAAGCCAAATCGCGCGGCATCTACGAAGCCCCGGGCATGGCATTGTTCCACATCGCCTACGAACGCTTGGTAACCGGTATCCACAACGAAGACACCATCGAACAATACCGCATCAACGGCCTGCGCCTCGGCCGCCTGCTCTACCAAGGCCGCTGGTTTGACAGCCAAGCCCTCATGTTGCGCGAAACCGCACAACGCTGGGTTGCCAAAGCCATCACCGGCGAAGTCACCCTCGAACTGCGCCGCGGCAACGACTACTCGATTCTGAACACCGAATCGCCCAACCTGACCTACCAACCGGAACGCCTGAGTATGGAAAAAGTCGAAGACGCAGCGTTCACACCGCTCGACCGCATCGGCCAACTGACCATGCGCAACCTCGACATCACCGACACCCGCGCCAAACTGGGTATTTACTCGCAAAGCGGTTTGTTGTCCTTAGGCGAAGGCTCCGTATTACCGCAGTTGAATAATAAGGAGTAGAATCAGGGGGCTTTAAAGCCTCCTGATTTTAAAGGAATAAAATGAAAGAATATAAGGCCGTTATTTATCAAGAGAACCTGCTTTCCAGCTTGATTTTCGGCAGTGCCAAAATCAATCCGGTCAAATTCAGCGATTTCCTCAACAGCCACGCTTCACAAGGCTGGAAGGTCGTTACCATGGAAAAAGACCAGCGCCGCATGCTGCTGTTTTTCGTGCGTGAAGCCTACGTCGTCATTTTGGAAAAAGAACGTGTTTAAACTCGGCGTCTATGCCTGTCTCGGATTGTTCGTCAGCTGGGTGTTGCTCTTGATTTTGCAACTTTGGTTTTCCTTCATCGATGCCGATATGTTTCTCAAAATCACCCTGACCATGGCAGGTCTTTTCATTATTATTCTGGCCAGCTTGCTGGTGATCAGCCAGTATTTTGCCGAAAAGAAAATGAAAGACGACGGATTTATCAACTGATACCGCTTTAAAAACACCCTATTTTGAAAACTTGACGCAACATCCTTGTTTAATAGACAAGGCCGTCTGAAATGTAAGTTTCAGACGGCCTGATTACCCTTCCCAAATTTATCAAATATCATGAAATTCTTTTCTCACTTTTATCTTGAAAATCATATGTATTTCAACGACTACTTGAAATACATCCTGATTTTCGCCGCCCTCGTCATCCTCCTGCTCGCCGTATCGCAATACCTGCGCCACCGCATGGATACCAAATACCGCGACCTAAGCATTATTGCGCTGCTGTTGCTCATCCTCATCTGCGGCACGCAATATCTTTCGTACAGCGAGCGTCAGAACTTTGCCGCCGACACTTCGCGCATGGTGGGTTTTCTCAATGCTTTGATTGAAAACCAAAAAGTTGAAAAACAAGACATCATCGTCAACAGCACGCGCCTGTTCAACGGCATGATTATCGGCATTAAAAACCAATACTACGAAGTCCATTTCAATCAAGACTTCTCCGCCTACACGCTGACGCCCATCAATTTGGTCAACAACAATATCGAACTCATCGATAAAGAATAACAGGATACACACACATGGAAGCATACTCCCTGCTCGCCCTCAAACTGCTGATGGGTATTTTAGGTTTGATTTTGCAAATCAACCTCTTAGGTAAAGGCAACCTCGCACCGACCTCCGCCATGGACCAAGTGCAAAACTTTGTACTCGGCGCCATCATCGGCGGCGTGATTTACAGCGACAGCGTCGGCCTGCTGCAATTTTTCCTCGTACTGATTTTGTGGACGCTGTTGATCTTGAGCCTGAAATTCATCAAAAACCACAACCACTGGGTCAAATCCGTAATTGACGGCAAATCCGTCTGGGTCATCGTCAACGGCGAAGTCCAAGCAGAAGAATGTATGAAAAACGGCATCAGCGCGCACGACCTCATGTTCAAACTCCGCGCCGCCGGCATCTACGAAATCTCTGCCGTCAAACGCGCCGTGATGGAACAAAACGGCCAGCTCGCCGTCATTAAGTACGGCGACGAAAGCCTGCGCTATCCGCTGATTACAGACGGCCAAGTCGACCCCGACATCCTCGAAATCATTAAGCGTGACGAAGAATGGCTGAAACAAGAACTCGACCGCCTCCACCTTGAAGCCTCACAAGTCTATATCGGCGAATACATAGACGGAAAATTGGTGGCACACCCTTATCCTTCTTGATTTGAAAATAGCAGGCCGTCTGAAACCTTGATTTCAGACGGCCTTTTATATCCGGTGCAAACACTGATTTTTTAATCGCGATATTCAAACGTTGCACCCAAAAATTTAGCCAGCGCAGAGACGTGGGAATGTCGAGGGTCTTTGACGGCGGTCAGCAACAAAATATTGCCGTGTTGTTTTTCCAAATCCAGCAGCCGCTTGATGGCGGCCTGCTCGACATCGCCTTGCAGCTCTTCGTGATAACGGCTGACAAAACCGTCAAAATTTTGAGCCGGATTTTCATGATACCAGCGGCGCAGGTTTGCACTGGGCGTAATGTCTTTCAGCCAGAGCGCCGTAGCAAAAACTTCTTTATGGACGCCGCGCGGATAGAGGCGGTCGATAAAGACGGCGGTTTGTTTAGAATCGGGTTGATAGGCGTAAATGCGCTGTACGGTAAACATTTTTTCTCGTCTCCAATGGATTCAGGCCGTCTGAAAATTCAGACGGCCTGATGTTTTTTAGTTTAGAACAGTTTTTTGACTTCGGCTTCGATGTCGTCGGCACGCATAAAGGTTTCGCCGATCAGGAAAGTATGCACGCCGTGGCCGCGCATGAAATCGACGTCTTCTTTGTTGCGGATGCCGCTTTCGGTGACAACGGTTTTGCCGTTTAATTCGGGCAAAAGGTCGAGGGTTTGTTGCAAGGTCACTTCAAACGTACGCAGGTTGCGGTTGTTGACGCCCCACAACGGCGTGGTCATGTTGCGGCATTTTTCCAGCTCGGACGCATCGTGCAATTCCAACAATACGGTCATGCCCAATTCGTGGGCAACGGCTTCAAAACGCTCAAGCTGCCCGGCTTCCAGTGCGGCGGCAATCAAGAGAATTGCATCCGCACCCCACGCGCGCGCCTGATAGATTTGGTATTCGTCAATGATGAAATCTTTACGCAAGACCGGCAGCGCCACGGCCGCACGCGCCTGTTTCAAATACTCGGGCGAGCCTTGGAAGTAAGGTTCGTCCGTCAACACGGACAAGCAGGCCGCACCGGCTTTTCATAGGCGGCGGCGATTTCGGCAGGATGAAAATCAGGGCGGATCAGACCTTTGCTCGGGCTGGCTTTTTTGACTTCGGCAATAATGGCGGGCAGGTTTTGCGCGTGTTTTGCACGGATCGAGCCGATAAAGCTGCGAACCGGCGCGGCTGCCTGCGCTTGGGCTTTGATGTCTGCCAAGGAAACGGCGGCTTTTTGGGCAGCCACTTCTTCTGCTTTGGTGGCAAGGATTTTGTTGAGAATATCGGTCATGGCGTTTTTCTACTGGGCTGATTTTCGGGTTTGAATCGTGCAACATGCCGTTGCCGATTAGGTTTCAGACGGCCTGAATGCCGTTATTTTAATGGTTTGAAAAAAAGGCGGGCAAGAATGCCCGCCTTTGTGTTTGTTTCAATTAGTGGTGTATGCCCAAAACGGTCGCGTTGTGGCTGATGATTTCGTCTGCCAAAGACGGATTATCGTTCAGCTTGATGCCGTAACCGGGCACCAATTCTTTCAGACGGCCTGACCATGATTCGGCACGATCGGGGAAGCATTGGTGAACAAGTCTGATCATCAGCGGAACTGCTGTTGATGCACCGGGAGACGCGCCCAGCAATGCGGCCAACGAGCCGTCGGCATGGGCGACGATTTCGGTACCGAATTGGAGTACGCCGCCTTTTTTCGGGTCTTTTTTGATGATCTGCACACGCTGACCGGCGGTAATCAGTTCCCAATCGTCAGGGTTGGCTTCGGGATAGTAGTCGAGCAGCGAGGCGAAGCGTTCTTCTTTGGTTTTGCGCAATTCGCCCAAGAGGTATTTGGTCAGCGGCATATTGTCCCAACCGGCGCGGAGCATGGGGTAGAGGTTGTCCATGTGGATGGACATCGGCAAATCCATGAGCGAGCCTTGTTTGAGGAAGTTGGGGCGGAAGCCTGCATACGGGCCGAACATCAAATGGCGTTGGCCGTCCACGTTGCGGGTATCCAAGTGCGGAACGGACATTGGGGGCGCGCCGACGGAGGCTTGGCCGTACACTTTGGCGTTGTGTTGCGCGGCCGTTTCGGGATTGCTGTTGCGGAAGAAGAGGCCGGAAACCGGAAAGCCGCCGTAGCCTTTGCCTTCGGGGATACCGGATTTTTGCAGCAGGGTCAGTGCGCCGCCACCTGCGCCGAGGAAGACGAAACGGGTGCGGAGTGTCAACGGGTCGTCATCGTCTTTAGTGCTGCTGGTTTTCAGCACCCATGCGCCGTCCGATTCGCGGTTGAGGTCGTCGACATGGCGGTTGAATTTGATTTTTACGCCTTTGTCGCTCAAGTATTTGACCATCTGGCGGGTCAGGCTGCCGAAATCGACGTCTGTGCCTTCGGCGGAGTAGTTGGCGGCGATGGATTGGTTTTCATCACGGCCGTTGACAACCAGCGGCGCCCATTCGGCAATTTTGGCGCGGTCGGTAGAAAACTCCATTTTTTCAAAGAGTTTTTGGTTTTTGAACACGTCGAAACGTTTTTGCAGATAACTGCAATGGTCGGCGTTCATCACCAGCGACATATGGGGAACGGAATTGATGAAAGTGCGGTCGGTCAGTTTGCCTTCTTCGACCAAGCTCGCCCAAAACTGGCGGCTGATGTGGAATTGTTCGGCAATATTGAGGGCGCGGGTCGGATCGATCGTACCGTCGGCAGTCAGGGGGGGCATAGTTCAATTCGCACAGGGCAGAGTGTCCCGTACCGGCGTTGTTCCATGCATTTGATGATTCCAACGCTACATCTTCCAGGCGTTCGATCAGGGTAATTTCCCAAGATGGTTCGAGCTCCTTGAGCAATACGCCCAAAGTGGCGCTCATAATGCCGCCGCCTACTAATACGACATCGGTTGCTTCAGCCATGGTTTTACTCCTACTAAAGTCAGGCATGGTTTGCCTTGTGGTTATCTATCATTATAAACAACTGATTTCAGAGGAATTGTTTTGTTTTTGTAGTGTGTGAAACTTTTTTGCCTGCTGAGTTTCCGAGCGTAAAGGGCGGGAGGCAGTTTCGGTTTGGGTTCCAGATTTCAGGTCTTTATAATATGTTATTGAGAATTTAGTAGATTTTACGGAGAAATGCAAAGATTTTCTGTTCGGTTCATATAAAAATAAGAGATTAGGCCGTCTGAAAACGTTTTCTTAACCTTTATCCACCAACGTTTGCCAAGAAAAAAGAATTTTTCATTTCTTTTTTAATTGACCGTTTTTGTCAGCAATTTTAGCGCTAACAAACGTGAATCAACCGCCAATCTGCTATCATTTCGACTTATCCCACAACAAGGCAAACCGCCATGTATCTGACACAAGAAAAACCCTACCGCCCCCTATTGGTCGCACTGATGTTTCTCACCCTGCCGCTGGCGATGATATTGCACAATATCGTGCAAATCGCCTTTTCAGACGGCCAAGGCCTGCTGGTCACGGTCAAAGACGGCGCGTGGGCATGGCAAAGCGGTTGGCAGGATTCCGTCGCATGGTTCGTCTGCGGCATGTTTGCCTTCCTCAACCTGCCGATTGCCGGCGGGCTGACCAAGCTGGCGTATAAAAAAATGATGCGCCGGCATTCGCGTTACGCCCTATTCCTTGCCGGTGTCGCAGCGTGTGCCTCGGCGGCGGCAGGCTTGATTTTTGAAGCTATCTTAGGCAATGCCGCATTGGCAGGTATGCGCGGGCAAGGCGTGTTTTACTACACCCTCTCCGTATGGATCATCGCCATGCTGACCCTGCCCAAACAGCTCACGCGCGCGCCGGAGCAGCCCATCGTCTTTCACAAAATGAAACGTTGATTCAACAGGCGCAAACATTTTCAGACGGCATGCTTTCCGTTACCATTACATCCAACGCGTTTTAACCAATAAGGAATAACAAATGAATCAGGCGCAACAGCTCCGCGACGGCATACAGGCACTGGGTTTGGACATCGACGAAGCGAAACAGGCCAAACTGCTAGACTATGCCGCCCTGCTGCAAAAGTGGAACAAAACCTACAACCTGACCGCCCTGCGCGATCCCGCCCAAACCGTCAGCCACCACCTGCTCGACAGCCTGACCCTCTTACCCTATATCGAACACGCGCAAACCATGCTCGACGTCGGCTCCGGCGGCGGACAGCCCGGCATACCCACCGCCATCTGCCGCCCCGACCTCGACATCACCCTCCTCGATGCCAACACCAAAAAAACCGCCTTTTTACAACAAGCCGTCATCGAACTCGGCCTTAAAAACGTCCGCGTCATCAGCGGCCGCGTAGAAGCCGCCGCCGACTGCCGCGCCGACGTCATCACCAGCCGCGCCTTTGCCGAACTCGCCGACTTCGTCAACTGGACCGAGCACCTCCTCAAAGACGGCGGCTATTGGGCGGCCATGAAAGGCGTATATCCGCAAGAAGAAATCGACAAACTGCCCGAAAGCGTCGCCGTCGAAAAAGTCGAAGCATTGCACGTCCCCCAACTCAATGCCGAACGCCATATCGTCATCATCCGCAAAAAGGCCGTCTGAAAACAACCCAAGCATACCGAATAACGGTACAATCCAGCCATCCACACTTAACACGACAGCAAAGCACATGAGCGCACAAATCCTCGCCGTCGCCAACCAAAAAGGCGGAGTCGGCAAAACCACCACCACCGTCAACCTAGCCGCCTCCCTGGCCTCCAAAGGCCGCCGCGTCCTCGTCGTCGACCTCGACCCCCAAGGCAACGCCACCACAGGCAGCGGCATCAACAAAGCCACCATCGAAAACGGCGTTTACCAAGTTATCCTCGGCGAAACCGACATCCCCAACGCCGTCGTCCGCAGCAAAGAAGGCGGCTACGACGTATTGGGTGCCAACCGCACACTGGCCGGCGCAGAAGTCGAACTCGTCCAAGAAATCGCACGCGAAATCCGCCTCAAAAACGCCCTGCAGCTCGTTGCCGACGACTACGACTACGTCCTCATCGACTGCCCCCCGTCCCTGACCCTGCTCACCCTCAACGGCCTGGTCGCCGCCAACGGCGTCATCGTCCCCATGCTTTGCGAATACTACGCCCTCGAAGGCATTTCCGATTTAGTGGCCACCGTCCGCAAAATCCGCCAAGCCATCAACCCCGACCTCGACGTAACCGGCATCGTCCGCACCATGTACGACAGCCGCAGCCGCCTCGTCGTCGAAGTCAGCGAACAGCTCAAACAACACTTCGGCAACCTGCTCTTCGACACCGTCATCCCCCGCAACATCCGCCTCGCCGAAGCCCCCAGCCACGGCCTCCCCGCCCTCGCCTACGATGCCCACGCCAAAGGCACCCAAGCTTATCTCGACTTGGCTGACGAACTGATTGCACGGTTGGAAAAATAAACAGGGATATGAATATAAGAAGGCCGTCTGAAAGGTGGGAAATACTTTCAGACGGCCTTTGGTTTGATTGGAAAGAATTTTTTCAGAAGACCGCGTGCGTACGTATCGCACACACCCTACACGTAAATTTCAAATTCTTTATGATTCATAGGTAGGGTGTGTGCCCGAAGGCACGCACGCGGTTGCATGGAGGCTACGGCTAGCTGTTTGGGCTGTTGCGCGTCAGATTCGTCAGGCTGCTCGTCCGGCGTTTGAGCGCGCACAGCATACCACAACGCCGCCATATGCTTGCACGCCCAGCCATAAGGACAATCGCAGCCCCCGTCCTTAATGTACAAATCACTATCCAGCTTCAGCCATACCCAATAGTTTTCCGAACCGCACACCTCCGCCCGATAACGCCCTGCAGAAGTTTTTTGGACATCGCGAACCTTGCCCTGCTGAAAATACAACAGGCCGCGTTCGGCGATGTGGGGCGGAAATAGGCGGGGTAGGTAGATACCGGACATGGTTGGCTTCCAAGAAGTTGTGTTGAAACATGGGAAGTTTACTGGTTCGGGCGACGTTTGGGGAGAGGTGGCGGGAATTCTTGTTTTGCGAAGTAGCAAAAGGTCGTCTGAAAATGGGGTTCAGACGACCTTTGGTTTGGGTGGAAAGGGCAGTAGTTTAGAAAGACCGCGTGCGTGCGTACCGCACACACTCTACAGACAGGTTTTGTGGGATTGCAGGTAGGGTGCGTACCCAAAGGCACGCATGCGGTTGCAGGCTACGGCTTGCTGCGCCGCCCAACCCGGCACCAAACGCCCTGACGCATTGACCACGCGGTGGCAGGGGTAATCGCCGTAGTCCGCCGCATGGCGCAGCACGCTGCCGACCAGGCGGGCGATTTGGCCGTAGGTGGCGACTTTACCAAAGGGGATTTCGGATACAACGGAAAGGATTTCGTAGGCTAGGTGGTGGTTTTTGGGGTGCATGAAAATTAAATTTAGACCATTTAAAACATTATTAATCTAGTCATATCGAATAGTCTATATACTCAACTTCATATTTAAGTTTATCTAAAATAAATTTATAAAAATCGCATGATTTTACAAAATTACTCCAAATGTCATCAATAGACTTTTCATTAATAGCTTCTAATTTAAATCCCTCATGTACTAGTTTATTTCTCCATCTACCTAGTTCCAAGAAGCTACCCATCTTATTTTTTAAGTCTTGGTCTGCTTCTATTTCTTTGCTAATTTTTTCTCTAAAATTTTCACCAAAACACGTAAGAAATTTATTCACATTTTGCTTATCCCAGTCAAATAGTTGATGATATCTTCGATCTAATGCTTGTTTTCTCAAGAAACTACATACAGTTTTTTTATCAGATAATAAAATTGGCAATGAATCTAGTGTGAATAATTCAAAAAAATTAGCACAAAAAACAACAAGATTTTTTCCAAACATTTTTCTATGTTCTTGCATAAAAGAAGCTAACTCAGGATTGGCAGGTAATAAATTATTCAATAGTTGCTCATCCTCTTTATAATTATCATAGATACTTTTAACATGCTTAAAATGATCAGACTGCTCCATAATTATTATACCTTAAAAACATCCACAGTATTATTTGTGTATAAATTATATGCTAGTTTTAATCGTTGTATAATATTACTTTTTGCAGATGTTTTACCTGTTGATGCAACTTTAAAAGTAGCATCATTTCTTAAATTTAATAGAAATTCATTTTCAATCTTAATTTTGTCAATATCTCTAGTTAGATAAGCATCTTTACATACCGCATAAAAAACTGACTCAAAAAATGTAATACTAATTTTAGATACCAATTCCGATGAAAAATTGAAATCAGAAGAAGAATACGCTGAACACTCTTCCATAAATTTTTTCCATATATCAGATAAAAGTTTTATATTCTCATCTGTAAAATATTTACTAGCACTCGCAAAATTATTCAAAAACCCAAGTATAGAATTAGAATATTCAACTTTAATCTCAGTTCCACTTCTATTAATAACTAACGGTTCATTCCCTGCAATTAACATTGCATAAAGACGTAAAATAATTTCAACATCTTTTAATCGAAGATCCGGAGTATCCTTACCAAGTAATCTTCTCCAATTTTCATTTAAATTTAGCGATTGAAGATTACGAATAAACTCACAATTATATAAAGACATTCGTATTTCCTGATGATTCAAATTCATCCCACCGCTATTTAATCTATTAAAAATCTCAAACATTGCCTGGGAATTAGTATCATCTTCAGTAGTTGGTTTAATTATCATATTACGAATTGTTGATAAATCAAGAGTAATTTTATCAGAGCTATCCAAAGTTTGATAATTTAAACCATGAAGTTTATTCTTTTGCGGATTACTTTTTGAATCTAATTTAAGGGAAAAATTTGAAAAATACGTATCATCTGCTAAAAATGTTGGGTCAATAAAAGATTTATCACCTGCCTTTTGCTTTAAAAGAACGCGAGCATTATCTTTAGGAAACCTTCCTTTTATGAAAAAATAGATAGACATCATGCGTTGCTGTCCATCTATGACATAAAATTCATTTCTAGATTTTTCATATAAAAACATTTGCGGAATAGGTAAACCAATTAACAAAGACTCAATTATCCTTGAAGCTTTAGTTATATCCCATACATAATTACGCTGGAAATTAGGAATTTTAAATATACCCGCATCAAGAAATGAAATAATTGTTGAAATATTAAAATCATTTGGAGTAGTAGTTAATTTGAAATTCTCAGTTGGAAATAAATCCTCATCTTCCAATTCCACATCATTCTCAACTAAACAATCATTATTAAAAAAATTTTTCATCTGGATATCCTTTGCAAATTTAAAAATAAAAACCATTTTAAAACGTAAGAAAGTTTACCTTAATTCGCTCCACTCCTTCAACAACCTTTTCACCGACACCGGATACGGCGTTTTCAACTCCTGCGCAAACAGCGATACGCGCAGTTCTTCTATCATCCATTTAAACGCGGCAAGGCCGTCTGAAATGGGTTGTCCTTGTTTCAAGTGTTTGTACTTTTTCTACCCACATATTTTCCAGCTCTTGAATATCGGCTTCGCGGGCTGCGTCGCGGGCGGGGTTGGCGCTGTATTTTTCGAGGCGCAGGGTCATGGCTTTGAGGTAGATGGGGAGGCGCGGCCATTGTGTCCATGGGGTATGGCTGGCGAAGCCGGGGGCAAGCAGGGTTTGTAGGCGTAGTCTTAGGAGGTGGGTCAATGGATGTTTGCCGAGTTTGCCGTTGAGTTCAGCGTAGGCGGCGGCGGTTTCCTGCAAGTAGCGGCTGAGGGCTTCTTTGACGGCGGGTAGGCGGCTGCGGGCGCGTTTGATTTGTTCTTTGAAGGCTTTTTCGTTACGCGGCAGCTCGTCTTCGCCGATAAAGGCGCGGTCGCAGACGGCTTGGGTGAGGTCGTCGCGCAGGGTGTCGGCGTTGATGTGTTTGAGCAGCATGGCGGCTTGGGTGAAGCCTTGGATGCCTTTGTTCAGGTCTTTCACCTGCTCTTTTAATTGCAGCTTCATCAATTCGATTACGCCTTGACGGTGTGCCTGTTCTGCGGCTTCTGTGGTGTCAAACAGGCGCAGGGCGATGCGGCCGTCTTTTTCTTTTTGCAGGCCGAGGTAGCCGGTGAGCTGTTGTTTGCCGCGTGCGAATTTGATGGATTCGGGCAAGGTGCCGATGTCCCATGTGGTAACGTTGTCGCGCTCGAATTCTTGGGTGTTGTCGCGGAAGGTGACGGCGGCGGCTTGGCCGAGTTGTTGTTGCAATTCGTGCAGTTTGCGGCCGCCGGCAAGCTCTTGTCCTCCGTCGTCGATAATGCGCAGATTCAGATAGCAGTGTTCGGGCAGTTCTTGCGCCGCCCATGCGTCTTGGTCGATTTGCTCGAGAATCCGCATATCGCCGGCGCTTTTGGCGATAAAGTGCGCCAACTGGGGAATGATGGCCGCTTGGCGGTCGAGATTGCTTTCGAGGAATTTGGTGATGAAATCGGGTACAGGCACGCAAATGCGGCGGATTTGCTTCGGCAGTGCTTTAATCAGCAGCTGGATTTTTTCGCGCAACATACCGGGCACCAGCCATTCGAGCGACGGCGCGTGCAGGCGGTTGAGGACGGTCAGTGGTACGGTCATGGTCACGCCGTCGAGCGGATGGTGCGGCTCGAAGCGGTAGGAAAGTTTGAACTTGCCGTCTGCGGTTTGCCAGAATTTGGGGAACTGCTCTTCGGTAATGTGCGCGGCGGCGTGTTGCATCAAATCGTCGCGGCTGAGGAACAGCAGGCGCGGATTGTCGCGCTCGGCGGTTTTGAGCCAGGCTTCAAAGGTGCGGATATCGGCAAGGGGCAATGGTTTCAGACGGCCTTTTTTTGAGATGCTGGCTGCTTTTTGGGGTTTGGGGTCGTCTGAAACATTTTTGTCGGGTATGTGAACTCGGTTCGTGCTCGCGGTTGTCCGCATCATTGGAATCCGTGTGCATGGCTTGCGCCACACGCCCTATGTTGCGCTGGTTTGCTTGTCCGTTTTGTCCGGCTGCGTTATCCGACTGGGTTTGTCCGCCCTCTTCGCTTCCCCAAACGCCGCCTTTCGCGTCTTTCCACACCAGCTCGGGCAGGCGTTCGTTATAAAACGCAAACAGAGCTTCGTCATCGACCAATACGTCTTGCTTGCGCGATTTGTGTTCGAGTTCGGTAATTTCTTTAATCAGCTTTTTTTATTGTGAACAAAAAGGCCGTCTGAAGATTGCTTTCCTGCGCCACCAATGCGCCGCGGATAAAGATTTCGCGCGCTTCTTCGGGCGCAACTTTGCCGTAAGACACGGGGCGGCGCGGCAATACGGTCAGGCCGTAGAGCGTTACCCGTTCGCTGGCGACGACTTCGCCGCGTTTTTGCTCCCAGTGCGGCTCGAAATAGTGGTAGCGGACAAGGTGCGGCGCTTCCTGCTCTATCCATTCGGGCTGGATAACGGCGACGTCGCGCGCGTAAAGGCGCGTGGTTTCAACCAATTCTGCCGCCATCACCCATTTGGGTTTGGCTTTGAACAGGGCTGAGGCGGGGAACAGGTGGAAACGGCTGCCGCGCGCGCCGGTGTAGTCGTTGCCGTCGGGCGATTTCATGCCGACGTTGGCGATAAGGCCGGTCAGCAGGGCGCGGTGGATTTGTTCGTAGCCGGCTTCTTTTGCGGCGCGGATTTGGGCGCGGTGTTGTTTCTTGTCCAGTTGTTTTTGTTTGAGTTTGGCCGCCAAATCTTGGTCGCCTTGACTTTCAGACGGCCTTAATTGTTCTTGGGAAGGAGGTTGTCTAAACGCGGCTTCTTTGGTGGTCAAACCCATTTCAATCGCGGTTTGGGCAAGCTGGTGGTGCAGCTCGCGCCATTCGCGCATCCGCAGGTGCGACAGAAAATATTGACGGCACCATTGCACCAGCTGCTTGTTGGACAAGCCTTTGTCGCGCTCGCGCTGGAAGCTGTCCCAAATATTCAGATAGGCAAGGAAGTCGGATTGCTTGTCGGTAAAGCGTTCATGCGCCTTGGCCGCAGCATCGCGCGCTTCCAACGGCCGCTCGCGCGGGTCTTGAATCGACAGCGCGGACGCAATCACCAATATTTCCGCCATGCAGTCGTGTTTCTTCGCCGCCAACAAAATGCGCGCGATTTTCGGGTCGATGGGCAGGCGCGCCATTTGTTCGCCGAGCTTGGTCAGGCGGTAGCGCGTGTTGCTACCGATATGGCCCGCACTGTTTTGCAGGCCGTCTGAAACATTGACTGGGTTGGATCGGGCATCCATGCCTGATCCACGTACTTGGTTTTTCATATTTTGCATAGTCTTGTCGGTCGGGCATTTTCCCCGACATCATCTAAATTTGTCTTTATTGGTTAGCACGCCGCTTATTGCGGATAAACATATTCCGCCTTGCCGTCGCGAATGTTCAAGCTGCCTGCATCGCCTGTAATCAGATTGCCCGTTACCGAGCCTTCGCTACAACCTGAAACCGGCATATCGTAGCCCAGCGTGTGAATCAGGAACGTTGAAAGCTGCTGATGGAAGGCAATCTCGCAAGGTGCAAAAGCTTGGTTGGCAGCCTGTTGCACGGCCTTATCCGGGCTGTACAACACCAGCGGCACGAGATAGCTGTCGGGCTGCACCGTGCCTTGATTGTAGGTATCTTGACGCACATACTGGCCATGATCGGAGGTATAGGCAAACAGCCAGTTGCCGTCAGGCTGCTTTTGCAGCTGCTCGAATACGGTTTGAATCATTTGGTCGGTTTGTGGATGGTGTTGTCGTACTTATCCACAATATTGGCCTCGCCGAATACTTTATCTTGAGGCTGCAACAATGCGCCGTATGGGACGTGCGAACCGCGTTGGTGTAACACGATAAAATGCTTGCCCTGCTGCAAATTGATTTTGTCAAACAGCGGCAGCAGTTTCTCATCAGGCATATTGTCGCTGTTGCCATAGCCCAGCTGCGTCGGCTGAATCAGATGGTCTATCCATTTCTTACCGATTAAGTTCAAAATCGCCATCTCGTTTTCAGCCTGCGCGCTATAAAAATACGTTTCATAACCCTGCTCTTTGGCAAGGCGGAACATATTGGTATCGCCGCTACTGATTTGCTCGTAGCCGTTGGCATGCGGTATCGCATTGAAAAAGCTGGGCAGGGACACAGCCGTCATCAAAGCGGCGGAATAGCTTTGTTTCACAATCGGCTTAAATTCGGCTTGCGATAGCTGGGTCAAAAACGGCGAAGTTTCGCGCCCGTAGCCAAACAGTTTCAAATGCGCCGCGCTTTCGCTTTCGCCCATAATCAAAACGATATTTTGAACACTGCCCTGCCTGATTTTGCTTGGCGCTGGCTGTTTGAACACAGGAATCTTGCTTAAATCAAACAACTGATACGGCAACACGCGCCCGACAAAATAGCCGAAGCTGAAATAATTGGCTTTGATGCGGCTGTATGTCGGTTTGGGCGAAATACCGTGTTCCTGCGTCGTACTGAATGAACGTCCAAAAATCAGCAACATCGCCGCAATAAACACAATATCGGCGGCAAAATGCGTCTTACGGCGAAATTTGGCAAGGCTGCAAAACAGCACGACTTCCAACACACCCCACACCACAGGCAGCCACAACTTATCCAACATCGATGCGCCCGCGCTGCCGACTTCAGTAACCTCTTTCAGCATCAGCCAATAATTGATGCCCGTCATCCAACTTTGATAAACCGCGTAATGCACATTGTTGGCAATAATGCTGAGCGCGAAAAACACCGCAATCAACAAACGCGTCGCCTTATAACGCGCAAACAGATACAGCGCAGCAATCACAAATGTCAGCGCAAACGTTTCCGCAATTTTCGCAGCCGGTAAGGTTTCAATCCCGAATACAAAGCGATAGGCGATTTCGCTGACAGTCAGTAAAGACGAATATAGAACAAGCGTGAGGAAAGATTTTTTCATCATTAATATTTCACAATAAAAATTTACCGATTGAGTGTTAAAACCCAATATTCCCTTTTCAGTAGTTTTTAGTTTCTCAATGATTTAGGCCGTCTGAAAATAAAACATGGCCTGCCTTTTTATGAAGAAAGATTTTATTTTCAGACGGCCTCCACCGCCCCTAATTCCAGCAATACCTGAAAACCGTCATTGATATACCGTGAATCGGGCATTTCTAAAAATGGGAATGCCGCTACGTCGCCCAGGTTCAGCGATGCCATGCGCAGGATGACGGCGGCGAGATTGCTGCGGACGATTTCGGGGTCGGTGAATTCGGGGCGGCTATTGAAATCTTCTTCTGAAAACAGTCGGATACATACGCCTGCGGAGACGCGGCCGCAGCGGCCGGAGCGTTGGCGGGCGGCGGCTTGGGAGATTTTCTCTACATGAAGCTGCTCCACTTTCGCCCGTGCGGAATAGCGTTTGACGCGCGCGAGGCCGGTGTCGATGACGTATTTGATGCCCGGCACGGTGAGCGAGGTTTCGGCGACGTTGGTTGCCAATACGATGCGGCGTTTTGCGCCTGAAGGGTGGAAGATTTTGTGCTGCTCAGCGTGCGACAGGCGTGCGAACAGGGGCAGGATTTCGTCGTTGCGGCGCAGTGTGGATTTGCGCAGGGCTTCGGCGGCTTCGCGGATTTCGCGTTCGCCCGGCAGGAACACCAAAATATCGCCTTCGCCATATCGCGCCAATTCGTCGGCTGCATCGACAATCGCGTCGGTCAGCTCGACTTCTGCGTCATCTTCGTCTTTGCTGGTCAGCGGTCGGTAGAGGATTTCGACGGGATAGGTGCGTCCGCTTACTTCTAAAACGGGCGCGCCGTTGAAGTGTTGGGAGAAGCGTTCTGCGTCTATGGTTGCCGAGGTAATGATGACTTTCAAATCGGGGCGGCGCGGCAGCAGTTGTTTCAGGTAGCCCAAGAGGAAGTCGATGTTCAGGCTGCGTTCGTGCGCTTCGTCGATGATAATCGTGTCGTAGGTGGCGAGATAACGGTCGGTCTGGGTTTCCGCCAGCAGGATGCCGTCGGTCATCAGCTTGACGCAGGCATCGCGCGAGGTATGGTCGGTAAAACGCACTTTATAGCCGACCGCGCTGCCGATTTCGGATTTCAGCTCTTCGGCAATCCGCTCTGCTACGGAACGCGCGGCCAAACGGCGCGGCTGGGTATGCCCTGATCAGCCCCGCCGCCCCGCGCCCGAGTTCCAAACAAATCTTGGGCAACTGTGTGGTTTTGCCCGAACCGGTTTCGCCGCAAATAATTGTTACTTGATTTTCGGCAATGGCTTTTTTGATTTCGTTGAGTTTTTCGTGAACGGGCAGCGTGTTGTCGAATTCGGGCTTGGGCAGTTTGGACAGGCGTTGCAGATAGAGGTCGTGCGATTTTTTGTATTTTTCTTCAACCTTGGACAAGCCGCCGTATTTTTTTGGGTTTTTAAAGGCGGATTGCAGAAAATGGCGGTCTTTGGAGAGGGTTTGGGCGAAATCGGGTTGCGGCATGATGGTGCAATGAATTAAATAATGTGAAAAGAATGGAATTATAGCAAAAGGCCGTCTGAAACTTGCTTGCTTTCAAGTTTCAGACGGCCTTTGTATGGATAAACCGTTTTAGTCGGCGGCGTGCCAAGGTTTTTGCATACCGGCGTGGAAACTCGGTTTTTCTCCGCCCCACAAGGTGTCGATGTCGTAAAAATCGCGCACGGCAGGGAGCATGACGTGGACAACGAGGTCGCCTGCGTCGACGAGCGTCCATTCGCCACTGTCGCCTTCGGTGCTGAGGATTTCGAAACCGGATTCTTTCAAATCGACGGCAACGTTGTTAGCCAGTGCTTTAACTTGGCGTGTGCTGTCGCCGCTGGCAATAATCATGCGGGCGAACAGGGAGGTTTTGTCTTGGGTTTCCAAAACAGAGATGTCTTTGGCTTTGATGTCTTCAAGGGCGTTTACGGCCACTTCGACCATTTTTTGCAGGTCTTGCAATTCTTGTTCGTTCATTATTTTCCTAGTTGAAATGTTTTCAGACGGCATTATAGCTTATCTGCCTGAATAAACGCTATTTTTCATAGAGTTTGTGTTGGCGGATGTATTGGGCGACCGGTTGCGGCAGGCCGTCTGAATGGTGCGTTTTGGCAAGATTGGCACGGATTTGGGTGGAGCTGGTGTTGTGCAGCGGCGCGTTGAGGATGCGGACGCTGCCGTTTTGCAGGGCTTCGCCGAGCCATGCGTGCAATTCGCGCGGGGTTTTGTTGAGGTTGTCGCCTTGTCGCATGGCGATGGCGATATGGGTCTGGCGCACGAGGGTTTGCCATTTTTTCCATGTGTGCAGCTGCATCAGGCTGTCGCTGCCCATCAGCCACCACAGTTGCGCGCCGGGAAACTGCTGGCGGAAGATTTGGACGGTGTCAAACGTATAAGTCGCGCCATCGCGGACGATGTCGCAGTCGCTGGCGGCGAATTTCGGCTCATCGGCGATGGCGAGTTCGACCATATTGAGGCGCTCTTGTGCCGGCGTGCGCGTGCTGTCTTTGTGGTACGGGTCGCCTGCCGGCAGGAAGACGACGAGATCCAAACCGATTTCGTCGGCGAAGGCGCGGGCGATGTGGAGGTGGCCGTTGTGGATGGGGTCAAACGTGCCGCCGAATAATCCGATGTTTTTCATTTTGGGTAGTGTCTGCGTTAGATGTTTTGGCCGTCTGAAGCAGGCAGGCTGCCGTCAACAATCAGGTTGAGCTTACCTGTGGTCGGGTGGATGACCAGGCCGTGGACGGCGATATTGTCGGGCATCAGCGGATGTTTGCGAATCAGCTCGACGGTATGGCGCACGCTGTCTTCGACATCGTCAAAACCGGTCAGCCAGCCGTCCAAATCGATACCGGCGTTGCGCAGGGTTTCGATGCGGTCGTCGGGGATATTGCTGTCGTGTACGCGTTGGAGGAACTCTTCGGCGTGCAATCCGCGCATACCGCAGTCGTGGTGGGCAATGACCATGATTTCTTTGACTTTGAGTTCAAATACGGCGACCAACAAACTGCGCATCACCGAACCCCAAGGGTGGGTCACCAGCGCGCCGGCGTTTTTGATGAGCTTGGCGTCGCCGTTTTTCAAACCCAACGCGTTGGGCAGCAATTCGATAATGCGCGCGTCCATGCAGGAGAGGATGGCCAGCTCGCGGCCGGGGTATTTGTTGGTAAAGTATTTTTCGTATTCGCCTGTTTCGACGAAATGTTGGTTATAGGCGAGGATTTCGCTCAATTCACTCATGATGTGCTCGTTTCGGATGGTTTACTCTATTATAGCGGTTTTCGGGTGGCGCGGTTGTTTTGCAAATTCGCCGTAAACGGCTAAAATCAACGTATCTTTAGTTCTTTTGGAGGATGTGCCGTGTCTCAGTCTTTCCGCTTTGAACAGGTATTCGCGTCCGATGTCCACGATGCATTGTGGGATTGGGCGCAAACCAGCTATGGCGCATCCGACGATTGGTGCATTCTGTATCTCAACGGCCTGCCTTTAGGTCGTCTGAATCCGTTATGGCGCGAACGCCTCGGACAAGATTGGACAGGCAGGCAGTCAACCCTTTCAGACGGCCTGAATCTGGAAACCGACGGCTGGGCAAAAATGGGCGACAGTTTGCAAACGCTGGCGCAACAATGGCGCGAGTGCGGTTGGCTCAAAGGTTGGCGCGGTGAAAAGTTCGACATCTGCGACCAGTCGGGCAAGCCTTTATGCGCACTCGAACGCGCCGCCTTCCGTCCGTTCGGCCTGATGAGTCAGGCAGTGCATTTGAACGGATTGGTCGAAACAGAAACAGTCTGCGCTTTTGGATCGGCCGCCGCAGTCCGCACAAAGCCGTCGATCCAAACAAACTCGACAACCTGACCGGCGGCGGCATCAGCAGCGGCGAGAGGCCGTCTGAAGCCGTCTGCCGCGAAGGTGAAGAAGAAGCAGGCATTCCCGCTTCGTTAACCCCCCATATCCGACCGACCGCCCAAATATATAGTTTGCGCCCCGTTAACCGCGGTGTCCACAACGAAATCCTGCATATCTTCGACATTATCCTGCCCGAAGACTTCCAACCCGCCAACCAAGACGGCGAAGTTGCCGGTTTTGAACTGATGGACATCCCCACCCTGCTTGATGCCATGTTGGGCGGACACATGATGCACGATGCCCAGCTGGTTACGCTTGAAGCCTGCCGTCGATACGGCCTGATAGACCTCAAACATCCGCTGTCCGCATGGCTCGACAGCATCCGTTGCCGACCCCATTTTTAAAGGCCGTCTGAAACCATGTTGCAACTCAAAAACATCAACAAACGCTTCGGCAGCAAAACCGTTGCCCAAGACATCAACCTAAACGTCGAAGCAGGCGAAATCCTCGCCGTACTCGGCCGCTCCGGCTGCGGCAAATCCACCCTACTCAAAACCATCGTCGGCCTGGTGCGTCCTGACAGCGGCGAAGTCTGGCTCAACGGCGACAACATCACCGACATGCCGTCTGAAAAACGCAATATCTCGCTGATGTTTCAAGACTACGCCCTTTTGCCGCATTTGTCCGCCCTCGACAACGTCGGCTTCGGCCTCAAAATGCGCCGTCTGCCCAAAGCCGAAATCGAAGAACAATCCATGCAGGCCTTGTGCGACATCGGTTTAGAACACGAAGCGCAACGCAAACCCGAAAGCCTCTCCGGCGGAGAACAGCAACGCCTCGCCCTCGCGCGCGCCCTAATCACGCGCCCGTCGCTGTTGCTCTTGGACGAAGCCTTCTCCAGCCTCGACACCCACCTGCGCCGCCACCTGCGCACCCTGACCGCCGAACGCATCCACAGCCAAAACATCCCCGCCATCCTCGTGACCCACTCCGCCGAGGAAGCCTGCACCATGGCCGACACCATCGCCATCATGCACGAAGGCCGCATCCTCCAACACGGCACGCCGGAAACCCTTATCCGCCGCCCCGTCAACGCCCAAGCCGCCCTGCTGCTCGGTTTGGCCAACACCGACGACACACGCTACATCCCCCAACACGCCATCCGATTTGACCCGAACGGCACGGCCGTCCGCATCAGCGAAGCCGTCCCACTCGCCGAAGGCACACGCCTCACCCTCGCCCATCCGCAATACGGCGATTTGATTTGGTACCCCCACGCCGACCACGATACGGACAAACTGCCAACCGGACAGGAAATCCGCATCAGCGTGGATGAAAGTCAGATTGTTTGGTTTGATTGAATTTGATGGATTGAGAAAAAGAAAAAGGCCGTCTGAAAAACATTCTTCAGACGGCCTTGTCTATTCAATCAAAATCAGTCTTTCAACTTCGCCAACTGAGTTTGAACTTTCGCCATTTTGTCTTCCAATTCCGCCAAATCGGCTTTGTCTTTTTCCACCAAATGCGCCGGGGCTTTTTCGGTGTAGCCGGGTTTGGAGAGTTTGGCGTTGAGTTTGTCCAAGGCTTTTTGCAGCTTCTCGGCTTCTTTGCTCAAACGGGCGGTTTCGGCGGCTTTGTCGATTTCGACTTTCAGCATCAGGCGCGCGCCGTTGCAGACGGCGACAGGTGCGTCGTCTGCTTCGGGCAGGCTGTCCACCAGCTTGGCTTCGGTCAGTCGAGTCAGCGACGGCAGGTATTTGAGCAGGCCTTCGAGTTCTGCGCTGCCTTCGACGAAGAGCGGCGCTTTGACGTTTGGCGCGATACCCATTTCGCCGCGCAGCTTGCGCACTTCTTCCACCAAGTCTTTCAATGCGGCCATTTTGTCGAAGGCCGTCTGAACGATTTGTTCTTTATCGGCTTGCGGATAGGCGGCCAACATGATGCTGTCGGCGGTTTTGGCATTCGCCAGAGGCGCAACGACCTGCCACAGCTCTTCGGTAATGAACGGCATGATTGGGTGCAGCAGGCGCAGGATGGTTTCGAGTACGCGCACGAGGGTTCGGCGTGTGGTGCGCTGGGTTGTCGGGCAGCCGGTTTGGATTTGCACTTTTGCCAGCTCGATGTACCAGTCGCAATATTCGTTCCACACGAATTCGTACAGCGTTTGCGCGGCAAGGTCGAAGCGGTAGGTTTCAAAGGCTTCGGCAACGGCGACTTCGGCTTGTTGCAGTTTGCCGATAATCCATTGGTCGGCGAAGGTAAACGCCAACGGCTGCATTTCGTCTTGACCGCAGTCTTTGTCTTCGGTGTTCATCAACACGAAGTTGGTGGCGTTCCACAATTTGTTGCAGAAGTTGCGGTAACCTTCGGCACGTTTGAAGTCGAAGTTCACGCTGCGACCCAAGCTGGCGTAGCTTGCCATGGTGAAGCGCAATGCGTCCGCACCCATGCTCGGAATGCCTTCGGGGAAGAGTTTTTTCGTGGCTTCTTCCACTTTCGGCGCGGTTTCAGGTTTACGCAGGCCGGTCGTGCGTTTCACCAGCAGTTTTTTTCCAAGTCGATGCCGTCGATCAAATCCACAGGGTCGATGACGTTGCCTTCGGATTTGGACATTTTTTTGCCTTCATGGTCGCGCACGATGCCGTGGATGTACACGTCTTTAAACGGTACTTTGCCGGTGAAGTGGGTGGTCATCATAATCATGCGCGCCACCCAGAAGAAGATAATTTCGTAGCCGGTGACCAAGACATTGGACGGCAGGAAGGCTTTGAGTTCGTCGGTTTCAGACGGCCAGCCGAGTGTGGAAAAATGGCACAAGCGCGGAGGAGAACCATGTGTCCAATACGTCTTCTTCGCGGGTCAAACCGGTTTTGCCGGCTTGTTTTTTTCGGCTTCTTCCTGATTGCGGGCAACATACACATTGCCTTCGTTGTCGTACCATGCAGGGATTTGATGACCCCACCACAGTTGGCGTGAGATACACCAGTCTTGGATGTTGTTCATCCATTGGTTGTAGGTATTGACCCAGTTTTCGGGGATAAAGCGCACTGCGCCGCTGTCGACGGCTTTTTTGGCTTTGTCGGCGAGGCTCAAGCCTTTGAATTCGCTGTCAGGCTCGCCGCCGTTTGGCGTGGCGGACATGGCGACAAACCATTGGCTGGTCAGCATCGGCTCAATCACTGAGCCGGTACGGTCGCCTTTCGGCGTCATCAGCGTGTGCGGTTTGATTTCAACCAAGAAGCCTTGTTCCTGCAAATCGGCAACCATTTGTTTGCGCGCGGCAAAGCGGTCTAAACCTGCGTATTTTTCAGGCAGGGCAAAGCCTTGTTGCGCTTCGCCTTTGAAGTTGAACACTTCGGCGTTTGCCAACACTTTGGCTTCCAAGTCAAACACATTAATCAGGCGCGTGTCGTGGCGTTTACCGATTTCATAGTCGTTGAAGTCGTGCGCAGGCGTGATTTTCACGCAACCGGTGCCGAAGTCTTTTTCAACGTATTCATCGGCAATCACGGGGATAGTACGGCCGGTCAGCGGCAGGATCAATTCTTTGCCGATTAAATGGGTATAACGTTCGTCTTCAGGATTGACGGCAACGGCCACGTCGCCCAGCAGCGTTTCAGGACGGGTGGTCGCCACGATAACGGCTTCGGCAGGATTGTCGGCCAGCGGATAGCGGATGTGCCACATAGAGCCTTGTTCTTCCACGCTTTCCACTTCCAAATCAGACACTGCGGTACCCAATACCGGATCCCAGTTCACCAAGCGTTTGCCGCGGTAAATCAAGCCTTGTTCATACAGGCGCACGAACACTTCGGTCACGGTTTCGGCGCGCACGTCGTCCATCGTGAAATATTCGCGCGTCCAGTCGGCAGAACAGCCCACGCGGCGCATTTGTTGGGTAATCGTGCCGCCGGAAACTTCTTTCCATTCCCATACTTTTTCCAAGAATTTTTCGCGGCCCAAGTCATGACGGGACACGTTTTGCGCGGCAAGCTGGCGCTCGACCACGATTTGCGTGGCGATGCCCGCGTGGTCTGTGCCCGGAATCCAGGCGGTGTTGCAGCCTTTCATACGGTAGTAGCGGGTCAGGCCGTCCATGATGGTTTGGTTGAAGGCATGGCCCATGTGCAGCGTGCCGGTAACGTTGGGCGGCGGCAGTTGGATGGAGAAAGACGGTTTGGTCAAATCCATATCAGGTTGGAAATAGCCTGCTTTTCCCAGTTTTGATAATGTTTGGATTCGATTTCGGCTGGATTGTATTTGTCTAACATGATGGAACTTTGTGAAATTAAGGTTATTTTTGATGTGCGGATTATAACGCAAAAAGGCCGTCTGAATCATTTCAGACGGCCTTTGGCATACGGGTTTTAAAAATGGAACAATACCAGGCTGACGGCAATCACTGCCATGCCCGTTGTCAGGCCATAAACGGTTTCGTGGCCGTCTGAATAGCGTTTGGCGGCCGGCAACAGCTCGTCCAACGCCAAAAACACCATCACGCCGGCTATCACGCCGAACACCGAGCCAAACACGGCAGGCGACAAAAACGGCTGCAAAACCAAATAGCCCAAAGCCGCCCCCAAAGGCTCAGCCAAGCCGGATAACAGACATGCCCATACCGTTTTCTTACGGCTTCGGGTGGCAAAATAAACCGGTGCGGCGATGGAAATGCCCTCCGGAATATTATGGATGGCAATCGCCAAGGCCAAAGGCATCCCGACCGCCGGATTTTCCAAGGTGGCAAAAAATGTCGCCAAACCTTCGGGGAAATTGTGCGCCCGTAATCGCAAACGCCGCCATCATGCCGACTCGCGCGATATGGCGGCGTTTGCTTTCTTGAAACGACGGGTCTTGCGCATCTAAAGTTTCATGCGGGTTCGGCACCAGGCGGTCAATCAGCGCGATGCCGCCCATCCCGGCCAAAAATGCCATGGTCGCCGCCGCAAACGCGTGGTCTTTATCATAAATTTCAGCAAACGCCTCGCTGGATTTACTGAAAATCTCCGTCAGGGAAACATACACCATCGCACCGCCGGCAAATGCCAAACCAAACGACAACACGCGCGGATTGGGCGTTTTGGAAAACATCACCAAACCGCTGCCTAATACGGTAAACAAACCGGCAGCCAACGTGATGGAAAAGGCAACGGCCAAATTGGACATCGAAAAATCGGGCATGAGAAAACCTGCGCTAAAAGCTGGGACAGGTTCAGACTAACACTTTTTAATGCGTATGATAATAGTTATTATTTATTTTATTGATTGGATACCCGGATTTTAAAACAAAAGGCCGTCTGAAAAATGGTTTTCAGACGGCCTTTACGTTTGAAATGCCGCTAACCTTATCGCTTTCCAGCTTAAGCCTGATAGCGCGACAGGCTCAAGTCGTCGCTGCGGATTTCGGTGTCTTTGCCGCTCACGATATCGGCGGTCAATTTTGCCGAACCCAGCGACATGGTCCAGCCCAAAGTGCCGTGGCCTGTATTCAGGAACAGGTTTTCAAAACGGGTGCGCCCGATTAACGGCGTGCTGTCGGGCGTCATCGGTCGGAGGCCGCTCCAGAACAATGCCTGACTCAAATCACCGCCTTCTGGGAACAAGTCGTTGACGACCAAAGCCAAGGTTTCGCGGCGTTTTTCGGGCAGTTTGATTTCGTAGCCCGACAATTCCGCCATGCCGCCGACGCGGATTCTGTTGTCAAAGCGCGTGATGGCGACTTTGTAGCTTTCATCTAAAACGGTGGACACCGGTGCGCCGTCGGAATTTGTGACCGGCAGGGTCAAGGAATAGCCTTTGACGGGATAAATGGGCAGATTGAGATCCAACTGCGCCAACACAGTCCTGCTAAAGCAGCCGAGCGCGCAGACGAAGGCATCTGCTTCAAACCGTTCTGTTTCGGTTTCAACGGCTTTGATGCGCAGCCCGTTGTGGTCGATGCGGCGGATGGTTTGGTTGAAATGAAACTGTACGCCCTTCTCCTGACACAATTTGTATAGGTTTTCAGTGAAGAGGTGGCAGTCGCCGGTCGCATCTGCAGGCAGATGCAGGCCGCCGGCAATTTTTGCGGTAACGCGCGCCAGCGCAGGCTCGAATTCTGCGCATTCTTCGGGTTTCAGACGGCGGTAGGGCACGCCGTATCGTTCCAAAACGGCAATGTCTTGTTCTGCCGCTTTGACTTCTTTAGCCTGACGGAAAATCTGCAACGTCCCTTTTTTGCGCCCCTCAAAATTCATGCCGGTTTGCGCTTCAAAACGGCGGAACATTTCACGGCTGTATTCGGAAATCCTGACCATGCACTCTTTATTGATTTGATAGCGCGCTGCCGTGCAGTTTTGCAGCATTTGCCACAGCCATTCGATTTGATACAGGCTGCCATCGGGGCGAAACAGCAAAGGCGGATGGCTTTTAAACAGCCATTTCAGCGCTTTGGTCGGGATGCCAGGTGCAGCCCAGGGCGTGGTATAGCCGTAAGAGAGCTGGCCTGCATTGGCAAAACTGGTTTCCATCGCCACGCCCTCGGCGCGGTCGATGACCGTTACTTCATGTCCTGCCTCTGCCAGATACCACGCGGAAGATACGCCTGCTACTCCGGCACCTAAAACAAGCACTTTCATTTTTCTCCTCCTCTGACTTTTTTCAAAACAAACTGATATCCATCGGGCCGTCTGAATATTCCGTTTCAGACGGCCTTAGATATTAATGCGGCAATTCGCCGTTTTTGATTTTTTGTTTGAAGTCGCTCGTTTCATTGACGATGACTTTAGCCATCAACAAAAGCGCAATCAGGTTGGGCAAGGCCATCAAGCCGTTAAATGTGTCCGAAGCCAGCCACACCAAATCAAGGCTCAACACGGTACCCAGCATGACGGAAGAAACATAACCCACGCGGTACAGTCCGGCAAAGCGTTCGCCGAAAACGTACACCGCGCATTTCTCGCCGTAATAACACCAGCCGAGAATGGTTGAGTAGGCAAAGAAAATCAGGCCGATGGTGACAATCCAGCCGCCGATACCGGGCAGCATTTTTTGGAAAGTGACGGTTGTCAGCGCCGCGCCGCTCAATTCAGGTTTAACAAACTCACCGCCTGCGCCGAGCAGACCCATGACCAACACGATACCGGTAATCGAACAAACGACGATGGTGTCCAAAAACGTACCGGTCATGGAAACCAAAGCCTGACGGACGGGATGGTCGGTTTTCGCAGCAGCGGCGGCAATCGGCGCAGAACCCATACCTGCCTCATTGGAGAACACACCACGTGCCACGCCGTAGCGGATTACCGTGCCGATAGCGCCGCCCGCCACTGCCTGCGCGCTGAACGCATCGGAGAAAATCAGTTTGACGGCGGGCATCAGCGCGTCAGAATTCACGACAATAATGGAAATACCGCCCACTACATAAAACACGGCCATGGCAGGCACGATAAAGGACGCGGCTTTGGCGATGCCCTTAATGCCGCCCAAAAGCACGATGGCCGTTAATACGGTCAAGGCCACGCCGGTGTAGGCAGGTTCGACACCAAAGCTGGTTTGTACTGCCTGCGCAACCGAGTTGGACTGCACCGAGCTGCCGATACCGAAGGAAGCGAATGTGCCGAACAGCGCAAATGCGACGGCCATCCATTTCCAGTTTTTGCCCAAGCCTTTTTCAATGTAATACATCGGGCCGCCGGACATTTCGCCTTTGGAATTGGTGACGCGGTATTTCACCGCCAACACGCCCTCCCCGTATTTGGTGGCCATACCGAAAATGGCGGTCATCCACATCCAAAATACTGCGCCCGGACCGCCGGTTACCACCGCAGTCGCCACACCAGCGATGTTACCCGTACCGATGGTGGCCGACAGCGCGGTCATCAACGCTGCAAAATGGGAAATATCACCTTCGTGGTCTTCGCCGTCTTCATGCTTCTTTGACGGCACAAACGCCTGTTTCAGTGCATACCCCAGCATGGTGAACTGCAAGCCTTTCAGCAAAACGGTCAGCAAAATACCCGTACCGACCAGCAGCATCAACATAATAGGCCCCCAGACCCAGCCGCTGATGGTTTCAAAAAAGGCTTTGAGATTGTCTAAAAACAATTGCATGGCTTTCTCCTTTGTCTGTTTTATTTTTTAAAACACCACTTTTTTGTAGTGTCCTGTAATTTCAGCACAGAATGTTTAAGATTACAACATATTTATTTTCAAAAGCTTTTCGTATTTTTACCCTAAATAAAACCTAATCGACACCAAGAAAATTGTTTACAATCCAGAGCAGGCCAAGACCCCAGCCCAATTAAAATGACAAATAAAAGCATGCTTTAAAACATCTTCCTGCCAACTGTTTAAAAAAATTCAGGCCGTCTGAAAAAAGTCTTTCAGACGGCCTGAATGTGCGTGCCGCAACCCTATTTCAGCAACCCGGCCAACACTCGGGCAAAACGCTCCGCCGCGCCTTCGCTGGTGTGCAGGTATAGGGCAGGTTCGATGAGTTCCAACTCATTGAGCAGGAAGGTATCGCCAATCAGTGTGCCGTCCACGCGGGCATAAACCGGCATTTGCGGCAAGGCGGCCAGTACGTCTTGCGCGGTACGGACGGCAAACTCGGGCGGCTCGATACCGAACACCGATACGCCATAGGCCGAGTTGGCGCGCCATTCGCCTTGCGGCGGCTGACGGCGCACGGCATGGCTGAATGTGCCGTTGAAAAACACCAGCGAGGTTTCGCCCGCCGTTTCGATTTCGCGGATATACGGTTGAACCATCATACCTTGCGGATAATCCGCCATATCCACGTCCAATGCCTCCGCACAAACTTTGACCACGCCTTTGCCGCTCTGCCCAAATGCGGGCTTGACGACTGCTTCCGTCCAGCCTTGTTGTTTCAGAATATCGGCCAATTTGTCTTTTTGCGCGGGAACAAACACGCTGGGAATCACTTGCGCGCCGCGTGCCGCCAAATCGCACAAATACGTCTTTTCCATATTCCAAACCATCAATTCGGGCGGATTGATAAAACGCTGTCCCGCCTGCCCGGCTTGCTCCAGCCATTGGCTGAAGGCTTCGGGTTCGGCGGCATAATCCCATGCGCACAAAGGCAGCAAAAACGGCGCGGACGGATGGTTTTGCCACGCGTCAAATACGGTTTTCACACCCATGGTTTCCAAATGCGCCGCCAATGTTTTCAGGTTGTCCGACGGTTCGGGATAGGTTTGGCAGGTAATGAGTGCCAAAACGGTTTGCTCGGTCATGGTTGCATCTCGTTGCTAAAACCAAAATTATATAGCGAAATCAAACCAAAAGATTTTTCAGACGGCCTGATACATAAGGCCGATTCTGATAAAATGGTTTCCCCTTTTCCGTCGGAACATGCTCATGAAATCTGCCCACGTCCTTGTCTGGTTCCGCCGCAACCTCCGCCTGCACGACAATGCCGCGCTTAATGCCGCCGTTGCAAGCGGTTTGCCCATCGCCTGCGTCTGGGTCAGCCAAAGGCCGTCTGAAAACCACAATCCGCGTCAAAGCCTGTTCCATTATCAAGCCGCGCAAGAGCTGCATACCCGTCTGGCGGCACACCATATTCCCTATATGTCGTCGCTTCCGACGAAGACCTCCTCCCCTTGGCTGCTGCGCTCAATGCCCATACCGTCATCACAGACGAAGCCTACACCGAAGCCGAAATCTGCCAAGACAACCTCCTCTGGCACAATTTCGACCGCGCAGGCATTGCCCTGCAACACGCCAACGACCGCGGCATTTTGGCCAAATCCCCCCTCATGGATGCCAACGGCCTACCCCACACCGATTTTGCCGCCTATAAACAAGCATGGTTGCAGGCTTATTCAGGACAAAGGCCGTCTGAAACCGAATTGCCTGTTCAAATTGGGCAAAGCGTTCCGCCGTTTCCAGCCCATACCGGCACAGTATTGCCTGCCTATCAGCAGGGCGGCGAAACCGCAGCCTTAACACAATGGCACGCATTCAAACAGAATTTGGTTCACTACCCGATTACCCAAAACTTTCCGGCACGAAAAAACACCAGCCTCCTCAATGCCTATCTGTCTGCAGGCTGCATTTCACCGCGCCTGCTGGCCGCCGAAAGCTTGGCAAACCGACATTTCGAGTGGCTGGACAAGCTTATTTTCCGCGACTACTGCTACCAGCTCGCCTACCACCGCCGCCTACCCGAAACAACCGATGCCGCCCCGGTGCGCGAATACTGGCGCAACGGCCAAACCGGCGTGCCCGTCATCGACGCCTCCATCCGCAGCCTCGAAGCCACCGGCCACTTACACCCCGTTCTCCAGCAGCTGTGCGCCCACTATTTCTGCCACGCCCTCAACCTCGACCCCAATCAAGGCATCGCGTGGACAGCTTCCGTCCAAACCGGCACCGACCCCGCGCTCAACCAAGCCAACTGGCACCTTGCCACCCAAGACACAGCCACCGTCCGCTATGCCCACCGTTCGCACCAAATCGACCCCGACGGCAGCTACATCCGCAGTTACCTCCCCGAATTGGCACACCTGCCGTCCACCCTCATCCACACACCGTGGGCGGCCGCCGATGACATCGACACACACGGCTACCCCTTCCCCAAGGCCGTCTGAAACAGAGCTTCACACCAAAAAACCACACTAAACACAACTAAAAAACGCCCAAACAAAATATTTTGGTTTCAGACGGCCAAACAGATTGAATAGCCAAGATTTACACGGTAAACTTACATCATTAAAAAATTTTATTATTTCATTACAATGAAACCCGCATTCGACATAAAAACGTCACGTTTGGACGTCTTATCCATCCATTTGCACACCGCAGATTTAACCGAATTGGAAGAATTCCTGCGCCAACTGGCAGGCCAGTCCCAAGACGAATTCGTTCCCTTCATTTTAGACGTACAAGATTTCGACCATCCCGAATCCATCGATTTGGGCGGCATGATTTCCCTGTTTGCCCGTTACGGCATGCAAATCTTAGGGCTGCACCACACCAGCGACACATGGGCGGCAGCGGCGGCGCGTTACCACTTGGTCTTCAAACAAGGCAACGCCACCCAGGCAGCCGACACACAGGCAGCACCTGCTCCGCGCCAAGCACCACAGCCGCAAGACGTACAGGCCACCGTCATCAACAATCCGACCGTATTGGTCAGCACACCCGTGCGTACCGGCCAGCAAGTGTACGCTGAAAACGGCGATCTCATCGTTACCGGCATCGTCAGCCAAGGTGCGGAACTTATCGCCGACGGCAACATCCATATTTACGCCCCCATGCGCGGCAGAGCGTTGGCCGGTGCAAAAGGCAACACCAACGCGCGCATCTTCATCCATTCCATGCAGGCCGAGTTAGTCTCCGTTGCCGGCATCTACCGCAACTTTGAGCAAGACCTGCCCGAGCATCTGCACAAAAAACCCGTACAAGTATCATTGCAAGACAACCGACTGGTTATCAGCGCAATCGACGCCGAATAAACATCAGTACTTAAAAAGGAAATATCGTGTCCAAAATCATCGTAGTAACTTCAGGTAAAGGCGGCGTAGGCAAGACCACTACCAGCGCCAGTATCGCAACCGGCCTGGCCCTGCGCGGCCACAAAACCGCCGTAATCGACTTCGACGTCGGTTTGCGCAACCTCGACCTGATTATGGGTTGCGAACGCCGCGTCGTGTATGACCTCATCAACGTCATCCAAGGCGAAGCCACACTCAACCAAGCCCTGATTAAAGACAAAAACTGCGAAAACCTCTACATCCTGCCCGCCTCGCAAACCCGCGACAAAGACGCGCTGACCCGCGACGGCGTCGACAAAGTGATGAAAGAGCTGTCCAGCAAAAAAATGGGCTTCGAGTTCATTATCTGCGACTCCCCTGCCGGTATCGAACAAGGTGCGCTGATGGCACTCTACTTTGCCGACGAAGCCATCATCACCACCAATCCGGAAGTATCCAGTGTCCGCGACTCCGACCGAATCTTGGGCATTTTGCAAAGCAAATCCCTCAAAGCCGAACAAGGCGGCACAGTTAAAGAGCATCTGCTGATTACCCGCTACTCCCCAGAGCGCGTGGCCAAAGGCGAAATGCTGTCGGTACAAGACATCTGCGACATCTTGCGCACCCGTTGATCGGCGTGATTCCCGAATCACAAAACGTCCTACAGGCCTCTAACGCCGGCGAACCTGTCATCCATCAAGACAATGCCGCCGCAGCCGAAGCCTACAAAGACGTTATTGCCCGCCTCTTGGGTGAAAACCGCGAAATGCGTTTCCTTGAAGCCGAGAAAAAAGGTTTCTTAAAACGACTGTTCGGAGGTTAATACATGTCACTGCTCGATATGCTGTTCGGCAGAAAGCCGAAAACCGCCACCGTCGCGCGCGACCGCCTGCAAATCATCATCGCGCAAGAGCGCGCACAAGAAGGCCAAGCTCCGGATTATCTGCCGACCTTGCGCAAAGAGCTGCTGGAAGTCCTGTCCAAATACGTCAACGTATCATTGGACGACATCCGCATCTCCCAAGAGAAACAAGACGGCTTGGACGTTCTTGAGCTGAACATCACCCTGCCGGAACAAAAAAAGGCTTAACACATGACCTTGACCGAATTGCGTTACATCGTAGCCGTCGCACAAGAACGTCACTTCGGACGTGCCGCACGACGCTGCTTTGTCAGCCAGCCCACCCTCTCCATCGCCATCAAAAAGCTGGAGGAAGAGCTGTCGGTATCCCTGTTCGACCGTAGCAGCAACGACATCATCACGACCGAAGCGGGCGAGCGCATTGTCGCCCAAGCCCGCCGGGTTTTGGAAGAAGCCGAACTCATCAAGCACCTTGCCAATGAAGAGCAAAACGAATTGGAAGGCGCGTTCAAACTCGGCCTGATTTTTCACCGTTGCCCCCTACCTTCTGCCCAAGCTCATTACCGCGCTGCGTGAAACCGCGCCGAAAATGCCGCTGATGCTGGAAGAGAACTATACCCACATCCTGACCGAGTCGCTCAAACGCGGCGATGTCGATGCAATCGTCGTTGCCGAACCGTTCCAAGAGCCGGGCATCGTAACCGAGCCTCTGTATGACGAACCTTTCTTCGTCATCGTTCCCAAAGGACATCACTTTGAAGAACTCGATGCCGTTACGCCTCAACTTTTGAGCGAAGAACAAGTGTTGCTGCTGTCCGAAGGCAACTGTATGCGCGACCAAGTGTTGGCAAGCTGTTCCGAATTGGCTTCCAGCAAAAAATCCAGGGCTTGACCAATACCCTGCAAGGCAGCTCCATCAACACCATCCGCCACATGGTTGCCAGCGGCCTGGCCATCAGCGTCATGCCGGCTACCGCATTGACCGAAAACGACCACATGCTTTTCAGCATTATCCCGTTTGAAGGCACTGCACCGCACCGCCGTGTCGTTTTGGCTTATCGCCGCAACTTTGTCCGCCCGAAAGCACTGACTGCGTTGCGCACTGCCATTTTGCAATCGCAACTGACCGGTGTAACGTTCGTCAACGAATAAACCGTAAAACAAAAGGCCGTCTGAACATTCAGACGGCCTTTTTATTTTTAACCGAATAAAGGATTAGTAGCGGGTATGAACTTGACTGCCGATAACGCCACCCAAAGCCGCGCCACCCAAGGTAGAGCCGGTATCGCCACCAATCAAATTACCTGCCACGCCGCCCAATACCGCACCAGCAGCAGTGTTGCGTTGGGTTTGAGTCATATTGGCACACGCGCCCAAAGAAGCGGCCAGCATGATCAAGGTCACAGTTTTTGCAAAAGTTTTCTTCATGGTTTGATTCTCCATCAGAGGTTAAGCTTTATATGGAATAGTATGGCACAACCTTTCATTAATATATTTTCTGATAAGTAAAGACAGATTAAACTAAGATAACGCCCTTGATGAACGGTTAAATGCAAAAACAAACGGCAATTCCAAAAGAATATTTATAAATTTTAATATATTTGGCATAAAATTGCGCATACATCAACCGCATTCGGTAGTGATACAATGACGACTTGTCTGAATTACCGGAAACACCCGTCATGAGTATCTACGCACTGGCACACATCATCCACGTTTATTGCGCGATTGCCTTTGTCGGCGGCGTATTTTTCGAAATGCTGGTCCTCTCCGTTTTACACACCGGCCGCGTTTCGCGCGAATCGCGCCGCGAAGTCGAACGTGCCATGTCCTATCGTGCCGTCCGCGTGATGCCGCCTGTCGTCATTACCCTGTTCATCAGCGGCATCGTGATGGTGTACAACCGCTACCTGCCGATACTGCACCACCCTTTCGACAGCTCCTTCGGCATCATGCTGAGCATCAAAATCCTGTTGGCAGTAAGCGTTTTGGTACATTTTGCCATCGCCGTCGTCAAAATGGCACGGCACACCCTCACCGTCGGCTGGTCGAAATACATACACGCCGTCGTATTCAGCCATATGCTATTTATCGTCTTTTTTGCCAAAGCAATGTTCTACCTGTCTTGGTAAACCTTACCCATACCCCACACACAAGGATTGTTTATGACCCAATACCCGTCCGTCGGCTCGCCGATGTTTTACGGCATCTTCTTTATTGCCGTCTTAATCATGATCGCCATCGATATGGTGTCGCTGAAAAAAAACGGCGCCCACAAAGTTAGTATTAAAGAAGCCCTCGCTTGGAGCGGCATTTGGGTGGCAGTATCCTGCGCATTTGCAGGCTGGCTCTATTTGAACTGGCGGGCAACCCGGCTTACGGGGCCGTTGTCGCCAAAGAAAAAGTCCTCGAATTCTTCACCGGCTATGTGCTCGAAAAATCCCTTGCCGTCGATAACATCTTTGTCTTCCTGATGATTTTCGGCTACTTCAAAGTCGAACCCAAATTCCAACACCGCGTCCTGCTCTATGGCGTATTCGGCGCCATCGTCCTGCGCGCCATCATGATTTTCATCGGCGCGGCACTGGTACAGCAATTCGAATGGATTCTCTACCTGTTCGGCGCATTCCTGCTCTATACCGGCATCCACATGATGAAACCCGAATCGGAAGAAGAGGAAGACCTTTCCCAAAACAAAATCCTGACTCTGCTCAAAAAAGTCATCCCGACCAGCCCACAGTTTGACGGTGAAAAATTCTTTACCATTGAAAACGGCAAACGCATCGCTACGCCGCTTTTACTGGTATTGATTATGATCGAATTGAGCGACGTCATCTTCGCCGTGGACAGCATTCCCGCTATTTTTGCCGTCACCACCGACCCGTTCATCGTCCTCACCTCCAACATTTTTGCCATCTTAGGCCTGCGTGCCATGTACTTTTTGCTGGCGGATTTTGCCGAACGCTTTATCTTCCTCAAATACGGCTTGGCCTTCGTATTGAGCTTTATCGGTATCAAGATGCTGATTATGCACTGGGTACATATCCCGATTTCCATTTCCCTGTCCGTCGTCTTCGGCGCACTGGGTGCATCCATCCTGACTTCTTTGGTGTACACGCGTCAGCAAGAAAAAAAATAATCCGCCGATACAAAAAGGCCGTCTGAAAAAACATTTTTCAGACGGCCTTTTCAAATATCGGACACCAGCTTATTTAGCAGCATCTTTCAATTTGTCGGCAGCTTCTTGAGTTGCATCGGCAGCTTTACCCAAAGCATCTTTAGCCGCATCTTTGGCAGCGTCTTTAGCTTCACCCACAGCAGCTTTTGCATCGTCCAAAGCTTTGTCGCTGGCTTCTTTAGCACCATCGATGGCTTTACCGGTAGTTTCTTTAGCATCGGAAATTGCTTTCTCCGCAGTTTCCTTCGCATCGGCACCGGCTTCTTTAGCGTCAGAAACAGCCTGTTCAGCAGCGCCTTTAGCTTCGGAAGCAGCAGCATCAGCAGCAGAAGCCGCGTGTCGGCAGCAGCATTTACATCAGAAGCAACGGCAGAAGCCGCTTCTTGAGTTTCCTGTTTCGCCTCTTGAGAACAAGCAGCCAAACCAGCCACCATCATCGCAGCAATCAATAATTTTTTCATGTTGTATATCCTTTGGTCTAAAAAATATCCATCAGAACTGACAGATTAGAAAATCATAACATAATTAATACTCGGAAACGGGAGAATTAACGCCAAATAACAACCGATTTACGTTTTTTGAAAAAAATTTCAAAAAAACAGTTGACGAAAAGAAACAAGCTCCCTATAATGCACAGCTTATCGGGTCGTTAGCTCAGTCGGTAGAGCAGCGGACTTTTAATCCGTTGGTCGAGCGTTCGAATCGCTCACGACCCACCAAATATAAAAACCTGCTTTGAAAAAAGCAGGTTTTTTTACATCTTTATCAAACCCTTCTCCATACGATACCTCCCCTATCTTCAAAATCAAGCCATATACAGGCTTTGTCCCAATGCCGCGTATGAACGTTACCCAACGCATCACACCAGCACCAACCTACCTTTAATCAACCAAGCCCGACTCCCCCTTCCATCAACTTTTTCTAAAAACTTCCAAATACCTACCGTCAACCCACTCTAAATACTCTTGTATGCCAGACAATTTAGGCATAGACTAAAACTACATTCAACTACAACAATAGGAGAAAGTTTGATGAAACAACTGTCTATGTATATCAACGGCCGTTTTGAAACCGATTTTAACGGTACATGGCGCGATGTATTGAATCCGGCAACCGAAGAAGTCATCGCGCGTGAGCCTAAAGGCGGAAAAGCCAATGTTGACCGTGCCGTTGCCGCCGCCAGAGAGGCGCAAGCCGCATGGGAGCGTTTGCCTGCCGTTGAACGCGGCGCATACTTGCGCAAAATCGCCCAAGGCATACGCGAACGCGCCGACGAGCTGACCGACACCATTATCGCCGAAGGCGGCAAAACCAAAGACTTGGCACGCATAGAAGTCATGTTCACTGCCGACTATCTCGATTATCAAGCCGAATGGGCGCGCCGTTATGAAGGCGAAATCATCCAAAGCGACCGCCCGCGCGAAAATATTTTATTGTTCAAACGTCCTTTGGGCGTAATCGCCGGCATTTTGCCGTGGAATTTCCCCTTCTTCCTGATCGCCCGCAAAATGGGCCCGGCTTTGGTAACAGGCAATACCATCGTCGTCAAACCAAGCAGCGTTACCCCGATTAACTGCCACATCTTTGCTGAAATCGTTCATGCTTCAGGCTTACCTGCCGGCGTATTCAACGTCGTCAACGGCCCGGGCGCAGAAATCGGCAATGCCTTGGCATCACATCCGCAAGTCGATATGGTCAGCCTGACTGGTTCTGTCGATGCCGGCCGCCAAGTGATGGAAGCCGCCGCCGCCAACATCACCAAAGTCTCACTGGAACTGGGCGGCAAAGCCCCTGCCATCGTTCTGAAAGATGCCGACTTGGATCTGTCCGTCAAATCCATCTTGGCTTCACGCGTGGGCAATACCGGCCAAATCTGCAACTGCGCCGAACGCGTGTATGTCCACAGCAGCCTGAAAGACGCGTTTATCGAAAAATGACCACAGCCATGAAAGGCGTGCGCTACGGCAACCCGGCCGAAGCCGAACCCGGCGCGCTGGAAATGGGCCCGCTGATTGAAGAGCGCGCCGTCAAAGCCGTTGCCGAAAAAGTGGAACGCGCCGTCAAACAAGGTGCGACACTGGTCTGCGGCGGCAAACGTGCCGACGGCAAAGGCTACTTCTTCGAACCTACCCTGCTGACCGATACCGACAACAGCATGGACATCATGAAAGAAGAAACCTTCGGCCCAGTCCTGCCGGTTGCCACTTTCGACACGCTCGACCAAGTCATCGCTTTGGCAAACGACAGCGAGTTCGGCCTGACCAGCTCCGTCTATACCACCAATCTGAATGAAGCGTTTTATGTAACCCGCCGCCTGCGTTTCGGCGAAACCTACATCAACCGCGAAAACTTCGAAGCCATGCAGGGCTTCCATGCCGGTTGGAAAAAATCAGGTATCGGCGGCGCCGACGGTAAACACGGTTTGGAAGAATATCTGCAAACTCAAGTTGTTTATTTGGAAACCGATATCTAACTGCCAATACTGCCCTTCATGAAGCAAAAGGCCGTCTGAAGCTGATTTTTCAGGTTTCAGACGGCCTTTCTGCCTTTATAGAAAAAAATACCGACATCGCGTAAAATAGAGCCAATTTTTCACTTTATTCAGGCCGTCTGAACACATGGGCAGCCTGACTTATTTTTCCGGAAAACACCATGAGCGAACAAAACAATCCTCAAATCGAGCCGCAGTTGGACGAAAACCAAATCATCGCCCTGCGCCGCGAAAAACTGCACAACATCCGCAAAGAACGCAACGCTTACCCTAACGATTTCAAACGCGACAGCTTTGCCGCCGACCTGCATACCCAATACGGCGAAATCAGCAAAGAAGAACTCGACCCGCAAGGCATTCCCGTCAAAGTGGCCGGCCGTATGATGCTCAAACGTCAAATGGGCAAAGCCAGCTTCGCCACCATTCAAGACGTAACCGGTCAAATCCAGCTTTATCTGAACAACAAAGGCGTGAGCCAAGAAGTTTTAGACGACTTCAACCACTGGGACTTGGGCGACATCGTCGGCGCGGAAGGCACTTTGTTCAAAACCAACCACGGTGAATTGACCGTGCGCGTATCCAACATCCGCCTGCTGTCCAAATCCCTGCGCCCTCTGCCGGACAAACACAAAGGCTTGAGCGATCAGGAAACCAAATACCGTCAACGCTACGTCGATTTGATTGCCAACGAAGAATCGCGCAATACCTTCATCAAACGCAGCCAAATCATCCAATCCGTGCGCAATTTCATGGTGAACGAGCATTATCTCGAAGTTGAAACCCCGATGATGCACCCGATTCCTGGCGGTGCGACGGCGAAACCCTTCGTGACCCACCACAACGCTTTGGACATCCCGCTCTACCTGCGCATCGCGCCCGAGCTGTACCTGAAACGCTTGGTTGTCGGCGGTTTGGAACGCGTGTTTGAAATCAACCGCAGCTTCCGCAACGAAGGCATGTCCGTGCGCCACAACCCCGAATTCACCATGATTGAATTCTACGAAGCCTTCTCCGACTACGAACGCATGATGCAAATGGCGGAAGACATCATCCGCAACGCTTCCCGCGCGGTGAACGGCACGGCAAAAATCAGCTACAACGGCAAAGAAGTCGATTTGGAAAGCCAGTTTGAGCGCCTGACCATTCTCGAAGCCATCAAGAAATACAATCCGCACTACACCGACGAGCAGTTAAATGATGAAGAATGGCTGAAAAAAGAAATCGTCAAGCACGGCGAAAGCCTGCCGCCGTCCCCCGGCATCGGCAGCCTGCAACTGGCCCTATTTGAAGGTTGCGCCGAGGGCAAACTGTGGAACCCGACTTTCATCATCGACTACCCTGTCGAAGTGTCGCCATTGGCACGTGCATCCGACAGCAAACCGGGTTTAACCGAACGCTTCGAGCTTTTCGTTGTCGGCCGTGAGCTGGCAAACGGCTATTCCGAGTTGAACGATCCGGAAGACCAAGCCGAACGCTTTAAAGCGCAAGTGGCACAAAAAGACGCCGGCGACGACGAAGCTATGCACTACGATGCCGACTACATCCGCGCGATGGAATTCGGCCTGCCGCCGACAGGCGGTTGCGGTATCGGCATCGACCGCTTGGTAATGTTGCTGACCGATTCGCAAACCATCCGCGACGTGATTCTGTTCCCGCAAATGCGTCCCGAATAACGCATTGAAATAAAATCAAGGCCGTCTGAAAACAAGACTCTGTTTTCAGACGGCCTTTTTGTTCAAATATGTAAAACGGCAGAATTCAAATCGATAAATCCTTTACACCATAATAATAAAATTCCATGATAATCAAAAAGATAATATAAAAAAGAATATGTAAACGTTTTTCAGTTTGTTGACAGTCTGCTAGAATACATCCAGTTACAGACAGCCCTCACACACAGGCCGTCTGAAAATTCAGAAACTCTGAAAGGTTTGTATGGATCAATTTTTCGAACAGCTTCACGGCTGGGTAAACGCCATCAACGACCCAATGTGGTCGGGATTGGTATATATGCTTTTAGGCGCAGGCCTATTTTTCACCATTACCACCGGTTTTGTACAATTCCGCCTCTTCGGCCGCAGTATCAAAGAAATGCTGGGCGGCCGCAAACAAGGTGATGATCCGCACGGAATCACACCGTTCCAAGCATTCGTTACCGGCTTGGCCAGCCGCGTAGGCGTAGGCAACATCGCCGGTGTGGCGATTGCCATCAAACTCGGCGGGCCGGGCGCGGTATTCTGGATGTGGGTAACTGCCTTAATCGGCATGAGTTCGGCGTTCGTCGAATCTTCACTGGCCCAACTCTTTAAAGTCCGGGACTACGACAACCACCACTTCCGCGGCGGTCCTGCCTACTACATCACTCAAGGCCTGGGACAAAAATGGCTGGGCATTTTGTTCGCCCTGAGCCTGATTTTCTGTTTCGGCTTTGTATTTGAAGCCGTACAGACCAATACCATCGCCGATACCACCAAAGCGGCATGGGGCTGGGATCAACACTATGTCGGTGTCGCCCTGGTCATTCTGACTGCCCCGATTATCTTCGGCGGTATCCGTCGCGTATCTAAAGCCGCGGAAATTATCGTTCCGCTGATGGCGGTTTTATATCTCGTCATAGCACTCTTCATCATTGCTACCAATATTTCCCTGATTCCTGACGTGTTCGGTCAGATTTTCTCCAACGCGTTCAACTTTGATTCGGCTGCAGGCGGTTTCCTCGGCGGTCTGATTTCGACCACCATGATGCAGGGTATCAAACGCGGCCTGTATTCCAATGAGGCGGGTATGGGTTCCGCACCGAACGCCGCAGCCGCAGCCGAAGTGAAACACCCCGTCTCCCAAGGCATGATTCAAATGCTGGGCGTTTTCGTCGATACCATCATCGTCTGCTCATGCACCGCCTTTATCGTCTTGACCTATCAACAGCCTTACGGCGACCTGAGCGGTGCGGCGCTGACCCAAGCGGCAATCGTCAGCCAGGTAGGCGAATGGGGAGCAGGCTTCCTTGCTGCCATCCTGTTTATGTTTGCCTTTTCAACCGTTATCGGCAACTATGCCTATGCCGAGTCCAACGTCCAATTCATCAAGAGCCATTGGCTGGTTACCGCCGTTTTCCGTATGCTGGTTTTGGCATGGGTCTACTTCGGCGCAGTTGCCAACGTACCCTTGGTATGGGATATGGCAGACATGGCCATGGGCATCATGGCATGGATTAACCTCGTTGCCATCCTGCTCCTGTCCCCACTTGCCTTCCTGCTGTTGAAAGACTACACAGCCAAGCTGAAAATGGGCAAAGACCCAGAGTTCAAACTCTCCGAACACCCTGGCTTGAAACGCAAAATCAAATCCGATATCTGGTAAAACCAAAGGCCGTCTGAAACTTCAGACGGCCTTTTTAATCCCTGCCATTTAGACAAAACGATGCCCCTTAAAGCAGGAGCCTTAAGGGGCAGAGCGTTGCGGCACATCCTTTCAGACGGCCTTATTGTAGCAACGTTTCTCATTTCGCAGTGCAACAATATGGACGAATTCTAATTCCAAATCGGCACCCAGTCAAGCATTTCATTTGCATGTTAATACTTACCTAGGATATATTTATACTTGCCAAACATCACATTACGGAGAAACTGATGACTGCATTCAAACCCAATCCAATCAACTACATCCTCGGCCTCGATATCGGCATCGCATCCGTTGGCTGGGCAATGGTAGAAATTGATGAAGAAGAAAACCCCACCCGCCTGATTGATTTAGGCGTACGCGTATTTGAGCGTGCGGAAGTACCGAAAACAGGCGACTCTCTCGCAGCAGCGAGACGCTTGGCACGCAGCGTCCGCCGCCTGACCCGCCGTCGCGCCCACCGCCTGCTTCGGGCCCGCCGCCTATTGAAACGCGAAGGCGTATTACAAGCCGCCGATTTTGATGAAAACGGCTTGATCAAATCCTTGCCGAATACACCATGGCAACTTCGCGCAGCCGCATTAGACCGCAAACTGACGCCTTTGGAGTGGTCGGCAGTCTTGTTGCATTTAATCAAACACCGCGGTTATTTGTCGCAAAGAAAAAACGAGGGCGAAACTGCCGACAAGGAACTTGGCGCTTTACTCAAAGGCGTAGCCGACAATGCCCATGCCTTACAAACAGGCAATTTCCGCACACCGGCTGAATTGGCTTTAAATAAATTTGAGAAAGAAAGCGGCCATATCCGCAACCAGCGCGGTGATTATTCGCATACGTTCAGCCGCAAAGATTTGCAGACAGAGCTGAATTTACTGTTTGAAAAACAAAAAGAATTCGGCAATCCGCATGTTTCAGACGGCCTTAAAGAAGGTATTGAAACCCTGCTGATGGCGCAACGCCCTGCCCTGTCCGGCGATGCCATTCAAAAATGTTGGGGCATTGCACCTTCGAACCGACAGAGCCGAAAGCCGCTAAAAACACCTACACAGCCGAACGTTTCATCTGGCTGACCAAGCTGAACAACCTGCGTATTTTAGAGCAAGGCAGCGAGCGGCCGTTGACCGATACCGAACGCACCATGCTTATGGACGAGCCATACAGAAAATCCAAATTAACTTACGCACAAGCCCGTAAGCTTTTGAATCTAGACGATACGGCATTCTTCAAAGGCTTGCGTTACGGTAAAGACAATGCCGAAGCCTCAACACTGATGGAAATGAAGGCTTACCACGCCATCAGCCGTGCGCTGGAAAAAGAAGGATTGAAAGACAAAAAATCCCCATTAAACCTTTCTTCCGAATTACAAGATGAAATCGGCATGGCATTCTCCCTATTCAAAACCGATGAAGACATTACAGGCCGTCTGAAAGACCGTGTACAGCCCGAAATCTTAGAAGCGCTGTTGAAACACATCAACTTCGACAAGTTCGTCCAAATTTCCTTGAAAGCATTGCGCCGAATTGTGCCTCTAATGGAGCAAGGCAAACGTTACAATGAAGCCTGCGCTGAAATCTACGGAGACCATTACGGCAAGAAAAATGCGGAAGAAAAGATTTATCTGCCGCCCATCCCTGCCGACGAAATCCGCAACCCAGTCGTCTTGCGCGCCTTATCTCAAGCCAGAAAAGTCATTAACGGCGTGGTTCGGCGTTACGGCTCCCCTGCACGTATCCATATTGAAACGGCAAGAGAAGTAGGTAAATCGTTTAAAGACCGCAAAGAAATCGAAAAACGCCAGGAAGAAAACCGTAAAGACCGGGAAAAAGCTACCGCCAAATTCCGAGAGTATTTCCCCAATTTTGTCGGCGAACCCAAATCCAAAGATATTCTGAAACTGCGCCTGTACGAGCAACAACACGGCAAATGCCTGTATTCGGGCAAAGAAATCGACTTAGGCCGTCTGAACGAAAGGCTATGTCGAAATCGACCATGCCCTGCCGTTCTCGCGCACATGGGACGACAGTTTCAACAATAAAGTGCTGGTATTGGGCAGCGAAAACCAAAACAAAGGCAATCAAACCCCTTACGAATACTTCAACGGCAAAGGCAACAGCCGCGAATGGCAGGAATTTAAAGCGCGTGTCGAAACCAGCCGTTTCCCGCGCAGTAAAAAACAACGGATTTTGCTGCAAAAATTCGACGAAGATGGCTTTAAAGAACGCAATCTGAACGATACGCGCTATGTCAACCGTTTCCTGTGCCAATTTGTTGCCGACCATATGCGGCTGACAGGTAAAGGAAAAAGACGTGTTTTTGCCTCAAACGGACAAATTACCAATCTGTTGCGCGGCTTTTGGGGCTTGCGCAAAGTACGCGCGGAAAACGACCGCCATCACGCCTTGGACGCTGTAGTCGTTGCCTGCTCAACCGTTGCCATGCAGCAGAAAATTACCCGTTTTGTACGCTATAAAGAGATGAATGCGTTTGACGGTAAAACCATAGACAAAGAAACAGGAGAAGTGCTGCATCAAAAAGCACACTTCCCGCAACCTTGGGAATTTTTCGCACAAGAAGTCATGATTCGCGTCTTCGGCAAACCGGACGGCAAACCCGAATTCGAAGAAGCGGATACCCCCGAAAAACTGCGTACCCTGCTCGCAGAAAAATTATCATCTCGTCCCGAAGCCGTACACGAATACGTTACGCCACTGTTTGTTTCACGCGCGCCTAATCGGAAGATGAGCGGGCAAGGCCATATGGAGACCGTCAAATCTGCCAAACGACTGGACGAAGGCGTCAGCGTGTTGCGCGTACCGTTGACACAGTTAAAACTGAAAGACTTGGAAAAAATGGTCAATCGGGAGCGCGAACCTAAGCTATACGAAGCGCTGAAAGCACGGCTGGAAGCACATAAAGACGATCCTGCCAAAGCCTTTGCTGAGCCGTTTTACAAATACGATAAAGCAGGCAACCGCACCCAACAGGTAAAAGCCGTACGCGTAGAGCAAGTACAGAAAACCGGCGTATGGGTGCGCAACCATAACGGCATTGCCGACAACGCAACCATGGTGCGCGTAGATGTATTTGAGAAAGGCGGCAAGTATTATCTGGTCCCGATTTACAGTTGGCAGGTAGCGAAAGGGATTTTGCCGGACAGGGCTGTTGTACAAGGAAAAGATGAAGAAGATTGGACGATAATGGATGATAGTTTTGAGTTTAAGTTTGTACTTTATGCGAATGATTTGATTAAAGTAACCGCGAAAAAGAATGAATTCTATGGTTATTTTGCCGGTCTAAATAGAGCAACAGGAACTATTGATATTCGTGTACATGATTTAGATAGCACCAAAGGAAAAAACGGCATTTTCCAAAGTGTTGGTGTCAAAACCGCCCTTTCATTCCAAAAATACCAAATTGACGAACTGGGTAAAGAAATCAGACCATGCCGTCTGAAAAAACGCCCACCTATCCGTTAAATTAATCCATCCCTGTTTCAGACGGCCTGAAGCAGGGATTTTTTATATAAAAATAAGGGGAAAAACATGACTTGGCGCAGCCTGCTCATTCAAAATGGCGGCAAACTATCCTTGCAACGCCGGCAACTGCTGATTCAACAAAACGGCGAGTCCCATACCGTACCATTAGAAGACATTGCCGTTATCATCATCGAAAACCGCGAAACCCTGATTACCGCCCCGCTTCTGTCAGCCTTAGCCGAACATGGCTCAACCCTGCTGACATGTGACGAGCAATTCCTGCCCTGCGGACAATGGCTGCCTTATGCCCAATATCACCGCCAACTCAAAATCCTCAAGCTGCAACTGAATATAAGCGAGCCCTTAAAAAAGCAACTCTGGCAACATATCGTCCGCCAAAAAATCCTAAATCAAGCATTTGTCGCAGACGAAACAGGCAATGATCTTGCAGCCAAACGGCTGCGCACTTTGGCAGTCGAAGTCCGTTCAGGCGATACCGGAAACCGTGAAGCCCAAGCTGCCGCCCTCTACTTCCAAGCCATTTTTGGAGAAAAGTTTACCCGTAATGATAACAATGCCGTCAATGCCGCATTGAACTACACCTACGCCGTACTCCGTGCAGCAGTTGCACGCGCCCTGACCTTATATGGTTGGTTGCCTGCATTAGGCTTGTTTCATAGAAGCGAACTGAATCCATTCAACCTCGCCGATGACTTTATCGAACCCTTACGCCCACTGGCCGACTTGGTCGTTATACATTTGCATGAACAAGGCCGTCTGAAAACTGATCTGCCCCCCGGCATCAAACAAAACCTTATCAAGACCCTTCACTGTCAAATCTGCATCGAACGACAACACTTCAGCACCTTGGCCGCTATCGACAAAATGATTTCTTCATTTCAAGCCAGCGTAACCGCCAAAAATGCCAAACAGCTGAAATTGCCTGAAATCTTGCCATTGAAAGAATACCAATATGAGTGAGGCCAAATTTATGAGGATTATCGTCTTCTTCGACCTACCGGTTACCACGGCGGCCAAGCGCAAAGCTGCCAATCAATTCCGCCAGTTTCTATTAAAAGATGGATACCAAATGCTCCAACTTTCCGTATACAGCCGTATTGTCAAAGGTCGAGATTCGTTGCAAAAACACCACAATAGACTATGTGCAAACCTACCGCAAGAAGGCTCAATCCGCTGTTTGGAAGTAACAGAAAAGCAATTTGCCACCATGAAACTGCTGTTGGGAGAGCTAAAAACCCAAGAAAAAAGGGTCAATTCAGACCAACTATTATTATTTTAAAGCCACTTTTTTAGTCAAAATAAAACGGGAAACCCTTATAGAATAAGGATTTCCCGTTGGAGTATTGTAGCACTGCGAAATGAGAAAGGGAGCTACAACGGCAAAGGCGCTGAAGGCGGTGAGCCTGCGATTGTAGCACTGCGAAATGAGAAAGGGAGCTACAACTAAACGAGCTTACAGGCGAGTTTTATGTAGATTGTAGCACTGCGAAATGAGAAAGGGAGCTACAACAAATAGAGTTTTACCGTTGGCGCAAATACAATTGTAGCACTGCGAAATGAGAAAGGGAGCTACAACGAATGCCGATGCGGTTGTTATTGATACAGAATTGTAGCACTGCGAAATGAGAAAGGGAGCTACAACTTGTTTTGTGCGGCATTGCAAACCGTTTTGATTGTAGCACTGCGAAATGAGAAAGGGAGCTACAACTTAAATCTTCGGTTTGTCTATAACGATAATATTGTAGCACTGCGAAATGAGAAAGGGAGCTACAACTTCCCAAAGCCTTTACCAATTCAGCCGTGAATTGTAGCACTGCGAAATGAGAAAGGGAGCTACAACAACACCTCCGAAACCGTCCAAGCCGGTCAAATTGTAGCACTGCGAAATGAGAAAGGGAGCTACAACATTATTTTTTCACCATATCCTAATGTAGCAATTGTAGCACTGCGAAATGAGAAAGGGAGCTACAACGCTAGCAAATGCCATTTTGCATAAGCGTAAATTGTAGCACTGCGAAATGAGAAAGGGAGCTACAACTTCCGCAAGGGTTTAAATCAGAATTTAGCTATTGTAGCACTGCGAAATGAGAAAGGGAGCTACAACCAAGTATTGCAAACCTTTTGCCCGCGCCTGATTGTAGCACTGCGAAATGAGAAAGGGAGCTACAACCCTATATAAGACGGCGATTATTAAGACGGCATTGTAGCACTGCGAAATGAGAAAGGGAGCTACAACCGAAGTTCCTGCCGATTATGTCGCTCCGTCATTGTAGCACTGCGAAATGAGAAAGGGAGCTACAACAGCAGACGTAACGACTGCCAGCATCTTTGCATTGTAGCACTGCGAAATGAGAAAGGGAGCTACAACTTTGAGGCGTGCTGCGGAGCGACAGAAACTATTGTAGCACTGCGAAATGAGAAAGGGAGCTACAACCATCTTCGCCGCTGACCGGGTCGTTTGGTATTGTAGCACTGCGAAATGAGAAAGGGAGCTACAACTAAGAACACATGACAGGATTTTTCTTAAATATTGTAGCACTGCGAAATGAGAAAGGGAGCTACAACTATTTGGTCTGATAATTATGAAGCATGGTCATTGTAGCACTGCGAAATGAGAAAGGGAGCTACAACTATTATTCCATGCCCTGTTATATCCGTTCTATTGTAGCACTGCGAAATGAGAAAGGGAGCTACAACCTAAATAGAAAAAAAGATGTTGTTCAATTCATTGTAGCACTGCGAAATGAGAAAGGGAGCTACAACCCTTCAAGTGCAATCAAGTGCAATCAAGTTATTGTAGCACTGCGAAATGAGAAAGGGAGCTACAACTGCATAAAGCCAGCGGCGGCGAGAAACGCCATTGTAGCACTGCGAAATGAGAAAGGGAGCTACAACCTTTCAATTCCCAACGGTAACCATGAACCTATTGTAGCACTGCGAAATGAGAAAGGGAGCTACAACAATCGATTATAGTAGATTATGATTGATTTAATTGTAGCACTGCGAAATGAGAAAGGGAGCTACAACCCGGCACATATACATCACTATTGTAAAGATATTGTAGCACTGCGAAATGAGAAAGGGAGCTACAACAGTTGGCGGGGAGATTATTCAAACCCCAATATTGTAGCACTGCGAAATGAGAAAGGGAGCTACAACATACCAGAAGCATATAACCCGACAGCACTTATTGTAGCACTGCGAAATGAGAAAGGGAGCTACAACTTGTTTTGGGTGTTTAAGCAGCAAATTCCAATTGTAGCACTGCGAAATGAGAAAGGGAGCTACAACATTAGATAGTATGTTCCTAGATAGTATCCTATTGTAGCACTGCGAAATGAGAAAGGGAGCTACAACTCAAATGATTGAGCATATACGGAAACTTTGATTGTAGCACTGCGAAATGAGAAAGGGAGCTACAACTGATAGGCTTTCTTTCTTCACATCCTGAGCATTGTAGCACTGCGAAATGAGAAAGGGAGCTACAACGGCGCGTAAACGCAAGAATCGTCGTTAATCATTGTAGCACTGCGAAATGAGAAAGGGAGCTACAACTTTTCGCAGTACCGTGCGCATAATTCCAGCATTGTAGCACTGCGAAATGAGAAAGGGAGCTACAACACTGGCCTGCAACAGCCCCGATCCTTCTCGATTGTAGCACTGCGAAATGAGAAAGGGAGCTACAACGCTTGCTGCTGTTGACCCACAAGCTGCTCCATTGTAGCACTGCGAAATGAGAAAGGGAGCTACAACTATGCGTGCCGGCAAATGCATGGCTGTTTGATTGTAGCACTGCGAAATGAGAAAGGGAGCTACAACATATTGGAGTCGGTGTATTTGGACGTACAAATTGTAGCACTGCGAAATGAGAAAGGGAGCTACAACTGAAGTTAATAAAAACAGCCGGTGCTGCGAATTGTAGCACTGCGAAATGAGAAAGGGAGCTACAACGCCAGAGTTGCGCCAACGGCGACTTTTTTCATTGTAGCACTGCGAAATGAGAAAGGGAGCTACAACAAAAGCGTAGCGCAAAAGTGATTCAGGAAGATTGTAGCACTGCGAAATGAGAAAGGGAGCTACAACGCAGTCGAGACGTGCCGCTGTCTAAAAAGGATTGTAGCACTGCGAAATGAGAAAGGGAGCTACAACGCAAGTGCCAGTGCGGCGTCGCGTCATGGTATTGTAGCACTGCGAAATGAGAAAGGGAGCTACAACCTTACTCAAAATAAGGACGGTTTTATTTATATTGTAGCACTGCGAAATGAGAAAGGGAGCTACAACTATATTCACCCCATTGAATGAAACAATAAAATTGTAGCGTTGCAAAATAAAATAGAGACTTCCTAAATGAAAAAAGCACTACCTAAACAGGTAGTGCTTTCATATCAATTTGCTTATTCAGCAGAATCAGCTGCTTTATCAACCAATTCAACCAATGCCAAAGGAGCATTGTCACCTTTACGGAAACCGTATTTCAGTACACGAACATAGCCGCCGTTACGAGCAGCAAAGCGTGGACCCAATTCGTCAAACAATTTAACTACAACATCACGATCGCGAGTGCGGTTAAAA